>OLHG01000070.1_pt1 | contig 70698 bp, 79 predicted proteins | sample 1605971 | NCBI WGS metagenome assembly OLHG01 (sample SAMN03283289) | human gut metagenome | biome: human-associated habitat; material: feces | host: Homo sapiens | place: Peru | collected 2012 | reverse complement strand
AAACTATAGTAGTAAGAAATCTGTTCTCGTAAGGGTACGATGGTTCGAATCCATCTCTGCCCACCAAAAACAAGTCTTTCAACTTGTTTTTAAATACACAACAATACGAACAAATATTCTACAAAAGGAGATAATGAGAGATTAAGCGTCAAGGCTAACGGCTGTTGAGTTAAAACAAAGAGGACTTTTAAATGTCCTCTTTTTCTTGCATCTTAATCAATTCATCTGCCTGTTCTTGAGTTAAATACTCATTTTCAACCATTGTAGAAATAACCTTTTTTTGTCTACTTAAAGTTAAATCCATATTGGCAGTAGGAGCATAAACACTTGGAGCATTTGGAATTCCAGCCATCATAGTTGCTTCGTATAATGTCATATCTTTAGAAGGTTTTTTTAGGTAACCCTGACAAGCTTCTTCAATACCATAATATCCATCGCCAAAATAAATAGTATTAACGTAAAACTCTAAAATTTCATCTTTTTGATAATTTTTTTCTAAATCATAAGCCATAAATATTTCTGCAATTTTTCTGTACATTGAATTAGTATCTGTTCCAATAAAATACAGATTTTTAGCAACCTGTTGAGTAATTGTGCTACCACCTTCAATAAAATCCTTACTACGTATATTTGAAACAGTAGCTCTTACAATAGCAATTACATCAATAGGACCGTGTTTGTAATAACGATGGTCCTCAACAGAAATAACTGCATTTTTATAATCAGATGGAAGACTACTTAATTCAACATAGCTATCATCCTTTTTTATTTTTTCAATTTTATCAGTTAAGCTAATTGTAGTTAAAGCATCTTTATAAACTTGGTGACCTTGATAAACAATAAAACTACCAGCAATAAGTGCAACAATTAGTATAAAAAGCAAAGTCCTTTTAATAAATTTAATCATAAATAAAAACTCCTATATTTAAATTACAATTATATTATAAACCTAATATCAGTAAAAAGCTATTAAAATTTTCTTAAATTTATATGAAGATTTATTGACAATTTAGTATAATTATCGATATAATTTTAATGGTGATTAATTTGGAAGGAACAAAAGAAGAACAAAACATGAAAGTATATCCCACTTATAAAATGTTATCATGGGATTTGCTATTTTATTATTCAATAAATTTTATATTTCTAACGCAAATAAAAGGGTTTAGTGCTTCTGCTGTTTTACTTTCGGAAGCTTTTTACCCTATATTCAAAGTGGCAACACAATTACCCCTAACAGTATTAGTAGAAAAAATAGGAAAAAGGAACAGTTTGATTTTGGCTAATAGTATAAATGTACTATCAGTTTTAAGCTATATTATTGCAAGTAATTTAGCATTTGTATTTATAGGGCAATTTTTTTCAGCAGTAGCATTTAATATAAAAGGAATTGTAGAAACTAACCTTTTATATGACAGCTTACCAAAAGACGGAAAAAGAGGACAAAGATTTTCAAAGATAGATGGAAAAGGTTTAGCTTGGTATTATTATGCAGATGCAATAACGTCTATTGCTTCAGGATTTTTATATGTGATAAATGGATATTTGCCATTGATATTATGCTTGGTTTGTTGCTTAATTTCAACAATGTTAGCATTTAAATTTAATGATGTAAAAGAATCAAAACAAGAATCAGTGAATATAAAACAATATGTTAAAGACTTAAAGCGTTCTCTAAAATATATGTTACAGTCAAGCAGACTAAAGTATCTATTTGCGTTTGGTGCAACCTTTGCTGCTTTATTAGGAGTATTAATAAGCTTAAGAAGTGGAACCTTTGAACAAATAGGAGTTCCAGAACAATACTTTGGAGTTGTATTTGCAGCACTTGGAATAATTTCTGGAATAACAGCTAAAAATCAACATAGAATTCATAACAGATTTACAAATAAAACATTGGCAGTAATATCTATACCAACAACAATTTCATGTATTTTAGTAGGATTTTGTGTGCTAGGTAACTTTAATTTTAAAGCAACACTAGTAATACTTATAGCACTATTCTTAATACAATTTGTAGCTAAAGGAGCTTTTTACACTCTAATAAAAAGATATTTAAATAACTTTACTAATTCAGCAATGAGAAATAAAATTACATCTGCATACAATTTAGTAGAGAGCATAGCGAGAGCAGGAGTTGCACTAATAGCATCATGGCTATTAAAAATAACTACAGCCTCTAATGCAATGCTAGTTATTGGGTGTATACTTACAATAATTATAGTATTGTTATTAGACAGAATGAGAAACAAAGTTGGACTGAGACCAGAAGAATATTCTAAAAAAGAAATAGAATTTTTAGATGTGCACTAAAATTTATTGACAAAAATTAAAAGTTAATAGATAATAACAGGTGAAAGATACCAAGGAGGAAGATATGTATATATTTAATAGAATTACAGTAAATCCACAACTACCAAAAAGGATAGAAAAATTATCAGAGATTGGATACAATCTTTGGTGGTCATGGAATACAGAGTTTTTAAAATTATTTAAAGAAATGGATATAGATTTATGGGAGAGTGTAAATAAAAATCCTATAAAATTCTTGAAATTAGTAACTCAAGAAAAATTAGAGAAAGCTGCACAAAATCCAGAATTCTTAAAAAAATATGATAGAGTTGTAGAAAATTTTGAAGATTATATGAAAAGCAAGAGCAATTGGTTTGATAAAAAATATCCAGATAATAAAAATGACTTAATTGCATATTTTTCAGCAGAATATGGCCTAGATCAAACATTACCAATTTACTCAGGTGGACTTGGAGTACTTTCAGGAGATCATCTAAAATCAGCCAGTGATTTAGGCATACCATTGGTTGCAATAGGTCTATTATATAAAAATGGATATTTTAATCAAAAAATAAATGGAAGTGGAGCCCAAGAAACTGAATATAAAAATATAGATATAGAAAATTTACCTTTAGAAAGTGTAAAAGATTCAGAAGGCAAAGATATATTAGTGGCTCTTCATTTTCCAAAGAAAAAAATATATTTAAAAGCTTGGAAAGTAAATGTTGGAAGGGTAGAGCTGTATTTACTTGATTCCGACATTGATGCAAATATTCCAGAATATAGAGAAATTACCAAAACTTTATATGGTGGAGACCGAGAAATGAGAATTCAACAAGAAATTATACTTGGTCAAGCTGGTGTAGCAATGCTAAAAGCATTAGGATATAAGCCAACCATATATCACATGAATGAAGGTCATTCTTCTTTCTTAATATTAGAACTAATATATAACTTAATGAAAGAAAAACAAATATCTTTCCCAATAGCAAGAGATATCATATCTGCAAAAACAGTATTTACAACACATACACCAGTTCCAGCAGGAAATGATATATTTGAATTAAGCTTAGTAGAAAAATACTTTGAAGGATATTGGGATAAGCTAGGAATTACAAAACAAGAATTTTTCCAAATGGGAATGAAGCCAAATGCCAAAATAGATACAACAGGCTTTAATATGGGAATATTAGCATTAAAAGTTGCAGGAAAGAAAAATGGAGTAAGTGAACTACATGGTGCAGTTTCAAGAGAACTATTTGGAGAAGTGTGGCCAGAAATTGCTGCAAATGAATCTCCTATCACATATGTAACAAATGGAATTCACACTTGCTCATGGCTTTCACCATATTTAAAAGAATTATATAATAAATATTTAATTCCATATTGGCAAGACAAAATCTATGATAATGAGGTGTGGAAAAAAATAGCTGATATTCCAAATGAGGAGCTTTGGAAAGCACACCAAGAGCGCAAAGTAAAAATGTTAGCAGTTGTTAAAGAGAATACAATAAATAGACTAAGAAGATGTGGATATAATTATGATGAAATAATGAAAATAGTAGATGGCTTAGACCCTAATGCTTTAACAATAGGATTTGCTAGAAGATTTGCAACATATAAAAGAGCTACATTGATATTTAAAGACTTAGAGAGAATAACACAAATATTAAATAATAAAAATCAAAAGGTACAAATTATATTTGCAGGAAAAGCACATCCAGCAGATAAAGAAGGCCAAGATTTAATAAAATATATACATGAAATTTCAATGAAACCACAGTTTAAGGGAAAAGTATTTTTATTAGAAAACTATAACTTAGAAATGTCTAAATACTTAGTTAGTGGAGTAGATATTTGGTTAAATACACCTAGAAGACCAATGGAAGCATCAGGTACTAGTGGACAAAAAGCAGCTGTTAATGGTGCAATTAACTTTAGTGTTTTAGATGGTTGGTGGGCAGAAGGATATAATTCTAAAAATGGTTGGAAAGTAGGAGAATCATTAGAATATTCTGACTATGAAACACAAGATAGAGCAGATAGCCAAAGCATATATGACACATTAGAAAATAAGATAATTCCAATGTACTATGAAAAAGATGAAAATGGAATTTCAGAAAAATGGATGCAGACCATGAAGGAATCTATAATGTCAAATGGTGGAAAGTATAGCACTGCTAGAATGTTAACAGACTATGTTCAAAAACTATATATTCCATTGTGCAACTTGTATAACAATTATTATACTGACCTAGGAAAAGTAGGAGAGCTTGACAATTGGAAAGAAAGCATAAAAAATGCATGGAATGATATTGAAATAACTCAAGAAAATAATTTAGATAATATTACTTTAGACGCAGGAAACAACATTGAAGTAAAATGTAAAGTTAAGTTATCAAACATTAATAAAGAAAATATTGAAGCACAAGTATATTATGGAAGAATAAGTGAAAATGGAACAGTAGATGATATTACTATAATTCCAATGGAACTAGAAGACAGTGATGAAGAAACCAGAACATATACTTACAAAGCAAAAGTAAATCTAGTAAATGGTGGAAACTATGGATATACTTTTAGAGTAATGCCAAAACATGAAATGATATTAGATTCAGCAAACTTAAATTTAATAAAATGGATTACAAAAGAATAAAGGGCGTAACATAAACGCCCTTTATGTATAGGAAGGAGCTTAAAATGAGAAAGACAAAAATTATATGTACTTTAGGACCAGCAGTTGATAGTCCAGAAGTATTAGAAAGACTTATTCTAGCAGGAATGAATGTAGGTAGAATTAACTTCTCACATGGAAATTATCAAGACCAAGAGGAAAGAATAGAAAATTTTAAAAAAGTAAGAGCAAAAGTTGGAAAGAAAGTTTCTTTAATGTTAGATACAAAAGGACCAGAAATTAGAATTGGAAAATTCGAAAATGGAGAAATTTGGCTAAATCCTGGAGCTACATTTACACTAAAAACAGAAGACATAATTGGAAATAAAGAACAAGTTTCAATAACCTACAAAAACTTATACAATGAGGTAAGTGCAGGCACAGTTATTTTAATAAATGATGGACTGATAAAAATAAAAGTTACTGAAATAAAAGGGACTGATATTGTGTGCCAAGTAATAGATGGTGGAAAATTAACTAATACTAAAAGTATTAACATTCCAGGAATGGAAATAAATCTTCCAAGTCCAACAGAAAAAGATATTGAAGATATAAAGTTTGGAATAAAAGCAGGATTTGATTGTATTGCAGCATCTTTCGTACGTAGTGCACAAGATATATTGAACATAAAAAAAGTATTACAAGAAAATGGTGGAGAAGGCATCAAAATAATAGCTAAAATAGAGAATAGACAAGGAATAGATAACTTTGACGAAATACTAGAAGTGTCTGATGGAATTATGGTAGCAAGAGGAGATTTAGGCGTAGAAATTCCAATGGAAGAAGTTCCAATTAGACAAAAAGAATTTATTAGAAAATGTAACAGAGCAGGGAAACCAGTTATAATAGCTACTCAAATGTTAGAGTCAATGACACATAATCCAAGACCAACAAGAGCAGAAGTGAATGATGTAGCAAATGCTGTATATGATATGGCAAATTATGTAATGCTATCAGGAGAAACTGCAACAGGAGAATATCCAATAGAATGTGTTGAGACTATGAGTAAAATATGTGAGGCTGTTGAAAAGGCAGACTAATGTGAACAAATATATGTTGAAAGGAATGGAGTAATATATGGCGAATGTTTGTGATTATGTTAAATGGAGGGGAGACTTAGAATTAAAAAATGATGAGTTCAACGAGATTGATGGGTTAATCTTATCAAGGCTATCTTACTTTCCATTTGAACAACTAACAAAAGAAAATGAAGAAATAACTATAGAAGAATTTGCAAAAAGATTTGAACAAGCTGATCAAACAACCTTAAGAATACTTTGGGAAGATGACAAGTACCTTATACCATTACTTGGTAAGTCAGCAAGGTTTGGAAAAATGCTTGTAACTAATATGGTAAATAAATTCAACAAAGAAGAGGAAAGACAATTTTTTGCAGTTACAGTTGTAATGCCAGACAATACAATATTTGTAACATATAGAGGTACAGACGATACCTTAGTTGGCTGGAAAGAAGATTTTAATATGAGCTTTAAGGCACATATTGCTTCACAAAGAGATTCAGCACAATATGTAAATGAAATTGCAAAAAGATATAAACAAAAAATAAGAATAGGTGGGCACTCAAAAGGTGGAAACCTTGCAGTATATGCTGCGGCATTTGCAAATAAAACTGTAAAAAATAGAATCATAAATGTATATAATAATGATGGACCTGGCTTTATAGAAGAAATAACAGACACAAATGAATATAAAGAAGCAATAAACAAAGTACATACATATATTCCTCAATCATCAGTTATAGGAAGACTACTTAACCATGAGGAAAAATACACTATTGTTCAAAGTGTTCAAAAAGGTCTTATGCAACATGATTTGTACAGTTGGCAACTTGAAGGTAAAAAACTTGTAAGTTTAGCTGAGGTTACAAATGGAAGCCAATTTGTAGACAAAACATTAAAAGAATGGCTAAAAGAAATAGAACCAAAACAAAGAGAAAAAGTAATTGATGCAATATTTGAAATAATAAATACAACAGACGCAAATAGTTTCAAAGAAATAAAAGAAAGACTATTCACAGATGTAAGACTAATGCTTAAAAAATACCAAAGCTTAGACGATGAAAGCAAAAAAATGATTATGGAATTTTTCCAAACTTTAATAAGAACTGCTAAAAACACAGCAATGGAAGAAATACCAGCATTTAATAGAACAAATAAAGAATAAAAAAATAAAGTGGCATCTTATAGGTGCCACTTTTAATATATTTACATTCCACAACCACAATCATTATTGTTTGTGTTATTATTCATACCATTTGTATTATTCATTCCACTTGTAAAAAATCTTCTTTGAGCAAGTCTATCTTGAACATTTCTTAATGCTTCACCAAATCTTTGGAAGTGAACAACTTCTCTTTCTCTTAAGAAACGAAGAGGATCAACAACATCTGGGTCATCTACACATAAATCAATCAATTTTTCATAAGTCGCTCTAGCTTTTTGTTCGGCAGCCAAGTCTTCTTGTAAGTTAGCAATTGGGTCACCTTTACAAGCAAGACAATTTGCAGAGAAAGGCACACCAGCAGCAGATTGAGGATATATATCTACACCGTGGTCAGTGTAATAATCACCTAGACCAGCAGCTTTAATTTCTTCAATACTTAAGCCTTCAGTTAATTGATGAACAATAGTACCAACCATTTCCAAATGTGCTAATTCGACTGCACCATTTTGTTATCAAGCATTTAAAAGCTCATTTAAAGTATTTTAAAAATTTTAAACGATAAAAAAATTACCAAAAAATAAAAAAACGCCTTAAAATCGATTTTAGAAAAGCAGGTAAAAGATTGTGTAAAAAATTATACGATCTTTTATTTTTTTGGAGGTGAGGTAAAATTTGAGCGAAGAAAACAAAATAGGATATTATGCGGTTATACCATCTACTATTCTATTTAATAATGATTTAAAACCAAACGAAAAGTTATTATATGCAGTGATAACAGTATTATCAAATAAAGAAGGGTATTGTTATGCTTCAAATGCTTATTTAGGAAAGCTATTTAATGTTATACCACATACTATTTCTATATGGGTTTCTAACCTTAAAAATAAAGGCTTCCTATATGTAGATATAATAACTGATGAAAAGGGCGAAGTAATACAAAGAAGAATATATCCAAATGACACCCCCTATGTCATAAATAAAACAGGGGGTACGTTTCAAAAAGGACAATATAATATTATAAGTAATAATAAGATAGATAGATTTTTTAATTATATTATAAATAATAAAGAGGAATTTCCAGCTGAATTTTCAAAAGTAGATTTTAATGAAATATATAACCTACTAAAGAAATATGATATGTTATACACAAAAGATTCTTTACAATATATAACTGGAGATAACCTAGAAAGAATAAAAGTTATAGATTATGCAATAGCCTTAATGGTTAGAGATAAATTACAATATCTAACACACAAAGTTAGTAGAGATAAACTATTGAAAATATATAATGATTGTAAACTCAAAGAAAATGAATACAAAGATCAGAATAATCCAATAGAGAGTTTTATAAATTATTATTACAAAAGTGTTACAAATGAATTAATGAAGGACAAGCAAAGCCCTTCTTTTTTTGTACCTAATAAAGATGAAATTGAAGATATAGGAGGATACGATATATGATAAATATATTTGAAAAATACAATAGATTAACTGATGAAGAAAAGGAAGATTTAGAAGATTTATACATAGTTCATCAGTTATATAAACAATTAGAAAAAAACAATATAGTAGATCTAACAAAACTTGAATATAAAATATTATTTAATAAGGCAAAAGAATGCTTTGAATTTAGTAATATTGATGTTAGAGAAATTATAAAAAGAATGCTTGAAATATTAAAATGTGTAGATAAGACAATTAGTGATATTGATGATTTAGAACTTGAAGAATTAGTTGATTTAATATCAAATAAAGATTCTGATTTTAAGAATTTAGAACCTAAAAAAGATATTCTATTTGCGATTACAACAGCACGATTCTATTGTTTATTATTAAAATATGAAGGTCAGTATATGCTTGTATGTGAGAAAAATGATGGTACTCAATATCAAAGAAGATTTAGAAGTAAAGATGATTTAGGATTTTATATTTCAAGAAAGTTCTTACAAGAGCATGGAGAGATATTTATATAATTCAGGAATAAAGAAAATTGAGTATTATTTAAAAAGATATAACCTATTAGACTTAAAAATAAGCAAATTAAGTGAATATGCAGATGATTATGACTATAAACAAACTTATACTAAATGGCTTAAAAATAAATGTAGTAGTTTAGAAGAAGAAGCTATTAGAAACATAGAATTAGAACAAAGAATATACAAAGTTAGAAAATGGCAAAGTCTTATAACTGCCATTTTAGAATACTATAAAACAAAAGATAAATTAAAGTATAAATTTATTTGTTTAAAATACTTTAAGAAACTAACACCTATAAAAATTCAAGAAAGAATGAGTTTAACAGAAGAAGAACAAGATAGTTTGAAATTTGAAATTTTAAATTATATTTTTGCTGTTGCAATAAAGAAAAATATGTTAAAGGAGGTGGAGGTTTAGTCTTTGGTATGAGAAAATTTAAAAAATTATTGATTATAATAACCATATTAGTTTGTGTTGTTAGTTTAATAATAGTAGGTTACATATTTATAAAAGATTATTTAGAATATAATTCAAATAACGAAGATATAGATGATTTAATTGATGAAGTATTTATAGAAGATTCTAGCGAAAATAAAAATAATATTGATTGGGATTATTTAAAATCTATAAATAAAGATATTATTGGTTGGATAGAAATAGAAGATACAGAAATCAATTATCCTATACTTAAAGATAATGATAATCTATATTATTTAAAGCATAATTATTTGAAAAAGTATAACAGTAATGGAGCTATCTTTACATTAGATATAAATCCATTTGATGATAGTGAAACTTTGCTATATGGACATAATATGAAAAATGGAACTATGTTTTCAGTGCTTGGAGAATATCTTGATAAAAATTTTTTACTTTCACATCAAAACATAAAAATATATACACCTAATAAAAATTATGAAGGTGTTATATTTAGTGCTTATTCAATAGGAATAGGAACAGAAAAAAATAATATATCAAATTTAAGTTTTGATGAGAAAATAGAATATTATAAAAAATCAAGTCGAATAAAGGTAGATAATGTTGAAATTACAAATAAAATAGTAAAATTATCAACTTGTTCATATATAAATAGTAGAACAAGACCAACAGACCAAAGATATTATATTATTGCAACACTTTATGAGATAAATTAACAAAGGAAGGTGATGTGTAATATCAATGTTAAGGAAAATATTAAATAAAATACAAAAGTTTGAAAGTCAGAAACAAATAAAAGTAGATAAAATATCAGAGATTAAAAATGAAATTAATGATATAGATTCTAAATTAAAAAAACTATACACATTTAAGAAAGAATATGAAAAACTAGAAAATGATTCAGTAGAATACTTAAATATTTTGAAGTGAGGTGGTTTATGACCGAGAAGGAACAAGAGATTTTAGATTTATATTTAAAAGATCTACAAAAGAAAAGATTAATAATAGCATTTATTATAATTTGTGTAATTATAATTGGTGGTGCATCTGCTAAAAAGTATTTAACACAAAATAATGTAGATGTTGTATCAAGTGAAAATATTACACAAGAAAACGTAGTAAATGATATTAGTAACAATACTAAAGCTGAAAATACAATTCAAAAAACAGAAGAAAAGAAAGAAGAAACAAAAGATGAAACTACTACTAAAAAAGAAGAAAGTACAGAAGTTCAAAAAACGGAAGTAAAGGAAGAATCTTCTCCAAAACAAGAAAGTAATTCTTCTAATAAACAAACGGAAACAAAAACAGAACAAGTATCTTCTAAACCAGCAAACAAAGACTTTTTATTTACTGATGGTTATACAATGGAGAATGTAACACAAGCAGCACAAGATTATTTAAAATCAAGTGGACATGCTGGAGAATGCATCCCTATAAAAGATAATGAAGGCATTTATTTGGGCATGAGAGTAACTTTTGATTAAAATTTGCTAAAAAGGGCTGACAAATTAAAAAGAACACGTTATTCTTATAGTAAGAGGTGATCTATTATGAAGAATAAAATTATAATAATATCAGTATTGATTGTTTTGTTAGTTATAATTGGTGTTACAAGTTATTGTGTAAGTAAAAACAAAATTTCTAACATACAAGTTAATGAAGATCCTATATTAGCAAATGATTTATCAAGTGTAGAAACTGGTAATAATGAAAAAAATACAGAAAATCTTATTGTAGAGGAAGAACAAAATTTAGATGAAAGTAATATAGAAATAGGAGAGCAAGAAACAGAAACTTCTATACAAACACAAACAACACAACCAGTTAAATCATCTTCTAAAGCAACGAGTAAAGTTGAAACTCAAAAGGCTGAAACTAAAAGTGAAGTAGTCAAAGAAACATCAACTACTAAAGAAGAAACATCTACCAAAGTAGATATACCTTCAACAATATCAAATGAGCCAAAACAAGAAACCAAAGTAGAAGAAAAGCCAACAAGATGTACTAACAATAGTAATCATGGTATGAATGTTGGAAATTCAGGAAAATGGTTTAATTCAAAACAAGAAGCAGTTAATTATTATGACAGTATAATTAAGACATGGGGAGATAAATGGGAAAACTTTGAAATAGATTCAGAAACTTATGATAAAAATTGTCCTTATGGATATGAAGTTTGGACTTGTCCGTTTTGTGGCAAATGGACTATAAATTTTTATTATAGATAATTAAATATTAGAACACAGGAACAAGTTATAATGGCTTGTTCTTTTTTTGTGCCTAAAATTAAGAAATGGAGGAATAAAGATGATAAAAACATCAAAAATTAAGAAAATTGTAGCATTTTTAATGTTAATGATTTTATGTATTACTAATGCACAACCTATATTTGCAGCATCAGGAAGTGGAACTTATGCGGGAGGACAATTTGCTTCATATATGAACACAACAAACCACCCAGATACAAAATATGGTGTGTTAATTAGATTTTTAGTAAATACAAAAACTGGAGAAAAAATGACAGTATTTTGTGCTGAACATGATGTAGATTTTGCTACAGGCACAGCATATAATGGAGAATACTATACACCAACAAATTCAGCATTGAAAAAGGCATGTAAAATTGCTTATGTAGGTTGGTATTCAAAGCATGGAGATTATGTTGTAAATGGTGGAATGTCAAATGAAATAAAAAAAGATTATACATATACACAACAGTATATATGGCAAACATTAGGACAAAGTAATGCATCATTTACAAATTCAACATATCAAGCAGAATATGAAGATTATAAAAGAGAAATAGATAATACTATTTCAAATATTGAAAAAAGACCAAGTTTTGATGGCTCTACCATAACAATTCAAGCAGGAGAAAGTAAAACTATAACTGATGAATATGGAGTATTTTCAAAATATGAAAGTGTAAATAAAACACAAGATGGAATAACATTCAAACACAATAAGGGAGATAATTCTTTAACAATTTCAGTAGATGAAAATACAAATATTGAAAATTATAATATTTCTGATTCAACATTCAAATCATGGGGACTTATTAGAGAAGATACACAAGATAATGATACTATGATTTATTTTGAATTTAAGGATGGAGTACAAAATCAATTATATTCAATGCACTATAATGATCCTATATCATTAAGAATGTCATTAAAGATAGAGTTATTTGGTAAATTAGAATTAAGCAAATTAAATACTAACAAAGATTTAGTTGATGGTTCAGTATTTACAGTTAATGGACCAGGATACAATGGAGATGTTACAGTACAAAATGGAAAAATACTTTTAGAGAAAATCAAAAAAGGTACATACACCATAAAAGAAAAATCAGTTGGAACAGGTTATTTATTAAATACTGAAAGCTACAAAGTAGAAGTAAAACCTAACCAAACAACAACACAAGCAATTATAAATAACGAACCTACTGGAGAAATTAGTTTAATTAAAACTGATAAGGATACAGGAAATTCAAATAGAATAGATGGTACTTCTCATCATGGAGATGTAAATCTAAAGAGAACAGAATATACTTTGTATGCTAAGGAAGATATTTATAATGTTGCAAGAACAGTAAAATATTTTTCTAAAAATGAAGAAATTGCAAAATTTACTTTTGATGAATATGGAGTTGCAACAGTAATTGTAACTAACAGAAATACACCAGCAGTTTTAAGTGTTGATGGTAATACTATAAAAGGATTGCCAATGGGTTCATATTATGCAAAGGAAACTCATGTTGTAGAAGGCTATATGCAAGATACACAAGAACACACTTATACTTTAAGTTACAAAGATACGAATACACCTGTTATAAAAACCAATGATACTTTAAAAAACACAGTACAAAAAGCAAAATTTGAAGTAATTAAAATTTCTACAAATACTAATACAACAGCACCAGTAATTGCAAATGCAGAGTTTACTGCAATACTTACTAAATATGTTGATTACTATGGAAGTTTTGATGAAGCTAAAAAACATTTAGATCAGTATGCAGAAGATGAATATTCTATATTCAAAACTGGAGCTGATGGACATGGTGTTTCAGGATTACTTGCTTATGGAGAATATACAGTATGCGAAACTTATACACCAAGCGATGAAATAGAAACAGTAGAACCTTTTTATATAAAAATTGATAGAAATTCTAATGGAGTAATAAAAGAATATGTTGAAAACGATGCACCATTTGAAAGCTATTTAAAAATGATAAAAATTGATAAAAATACAGGAAAGAAAGTTACTTTTTCAAATGCAACATTCAAATTATACAGATTAAATGAAAATAACGAATGGGAAAAAGTAAAATGTAAAACTGGATTATTTAGTACAGATAAATGGAAAACAGATAAAACAGGATTAGCAGTAACAGAAGATAAATTAAAAGCAGGAACATATAAAATTGATGAAATCCAGCTTCCAACAGGATTCTTGCAATTAGAAAATGAATTAACATTTAAAATTAATAGAAGTAATAAAACACTTGAATTTGATGAAGAGTATGATGCTTATATAACAATTACAGTTGGAAATGAACAACCTACTGGAACTATAAAATTAGATAAGTCAGTAGCAATAAGACAAGATGTTGATACATCTCTTGTTGATATATCAGATTTAAGTAAAATAAAATTCAAATTAACTGCAAAAGAAAAGATTATAGATTATGCGGATGGAACTACAATTTATGAAAAAGGTCAAGAAATTGGAACTTATAATTTAACAAAAGAAGGAAAATTAGAATTAAAGAAACTTCCAATGGGAAAATATGAATTAGAAGAAATTGAAACATTAGATGGTCTTGTATTAGATAACACAAAACACGAAATTGTATTTAAACAAGAAGATACAAAAACTAAAGTTTATACAAAAGAAGAAAAATTTGTAAATGATACAACACTTGTAGAATTTTCTAAAACTGATATTACTGGAGATAAAGAGCTAGAAGGTGCTACATTAACAGTAACAGATAGCAATGGAAAAGTTATTGATAAATGGGTATCAGGAGAAAAAACACATAAGATAGAAGGCTTAAAAGCTGGAAAAAAATATACATTAAAAGAAGAAATCCAAGTAGATTCTTATGTTAAAGCAACAGATATAGAATTTACAGTAGAAAATACAAAAGAAATTCAAAAAGTAACTATGATAGATAAAGTTGTTGATATGAGCAAAGTAGATATTAGTGGAAATGAGATAGAAGGAGCAAAAATGCAAGTTTTAGATTATGAAGGCAATGTAGTAGATGAATGGGTATCAGGAAAAGAAGCTCATAAAATTAATGGATTAGAAGAAGGCAAATCATATATTTTACATGAAGAAGTATCAGTTGGCTATTTTGTAAAAGCAACAGATGTGGAATTTGAAGTAAGCTATGATAAAGAAACACAACATTTAGAATTAGTTGATAAAATCGTTGATGTTACTAAAACTGATATGGTAAATGGCGAAGAAGTTGAAGGGGCAGAACTACTTGTTACTGACGAGGAAGGCAATGAAATTGATAAATGGGTTTCTACTAAAGAACCACATCATGTTGTAGGTTTAGAAGAAGGGAAAACTTATACATTAACTGAAACTACTTGCCCTTATGGATATGAAGTTGCAGAAAGTATAACATTTACAGTAACAAAAGATAAAGAAACACAATTAATAGAAATGAAAGATATGCCAATATTGAAATCTGTTCAAGTAGAAAAACTTGATAAAGATACTGGAGAACATATTAAATCAAATAAATTTACATTTGGAATATTTGAAGATGAAGAATGTACTAAACTAATAAAAGAGGCAGGTGCAAATGAATTTGAAGGAACTGCATTGTTTGATAATTTAAGATATGGTACTTACTATATCAAAGAATTAAAAGCTCCTTTAGGTTATAAACTTTCAGATCAGATTGTAAAAATTGAAATCAACGATGAAGGTGTATTTGCCGATGGTGTTTCATTAGAAGAAGCAGAAGGAATATATAGTTTTGTATATTACAATTCATTATTACCAGCTATTCAAACAGGTAATGAAACGAATTATGGTTTATTACTATTAGTTGCAGCAATTGCAGGTATAGGAATTGTAGGAGGAACTATATTACTAAAAAACAAGAAAAATAAACAGAATTAGAGTGGATTAAAACCACTCTTTTTCTTATTCAAAGGAGGAATTTTGGTATACGCAAAGATTATATATAGTAATAGAGAAATACAAGAGATTTTAAGAAATAAAACAAAAGAAGGTACATTATATTTAATGTATGATGATATATTCTTTGAAGAAATTAAGAAAGATACAAATATAAGTAGAGAATTTTATTTAATTTCAAGAAGAATAACAAATCCTATAAATGTTATTAAACATATATCATTTAATTTTAAAGATGATTATACAAGTAAAGAAATATATGAGTTAGTAGAATTGTTAAGAAGAAGAACGACAATATTACTAACTTTATTTAATGCAAAAGAAAAAGAATGTGATTTATTATTTATTAGCAATGATTATGATTTAGAATTAGAACATTATATTAATAATATTCTTGAAATAGAGGATATATAATGGGTAGTCAAATTTTAAAATATAAGGATGCTTATTTTTATTCATATATCAAAAGTTTAATAAAGGAATATGCTATAAAACACCAAGATAGAATTTTAATGAAATATGTAGATTCTGATAGCCTAAAAATTGATGAAATATTAAATAATTTAGATAACGAAAAATTTTTAAGAAATGATAAATTAGAAATAGATATTATTAAATTTATAGAGGAATATTTAGTTAATACTAAAAGTTATATAGATTTCAAAGATAATAAAGTATTTCTTTTAGATAATTTACTTAAAAATGCTAAAGGTTATAACGAAAAAGGCGAAATAGTAGATATAAAGCTAAACCTAAAACAAAAAGAAATGGTAATAAAGCAATATAATGAAAGTTTTGATGATGAGGTAAAACATTATATTGAAAATAATAGTGATGAGTTTGAAGAAATATTTATTGCAAATAATTATATGCAATTTGAAAAATTATTTCCTAAAACTTATGTAGAAACATTAAAAGAACAGGCTATTGCTCATTTTAAAACAGATGGTGCAATGGAAGCTGTTAGATATGGATTAGCTTATCCAGAAGAATTAAAATCTGCAATGAGTAGGCAATATGTGAATAATAATAAGTTTAAAACATTGCTAGTATTTAATAATAATAAAAACATTTTAGGATTAACGAAGGAGAATTTTATAGAAGAAACAAAAGAACAAGAATTAGAAAAAACACAAGAAAAAGAAACTATTGAAAAGAAAAATACAAAAGATAAAAATAAAACTTCTATTTTTATTACTTTATCAGGTAATGAAAAAGAAACATATAAAGGAATTTATTTACCAATATCAGATGAAAATGTTTTATATATTCCAAAGCAACTATATAAAAAGAATAATGACAGAATTGAAATACTGGATAACAAAAGAAATGCAGCAACTATAAGTGAATACAAAATTGATAATGAAGAACATAAGAAAACTTGGATAGCTAAGATCGGAATTGATGAATTTTATCATAAATATTATCGATTATATGAAATTCAAAAAGAAAAAGAGGTGATGGCTTATGCAGGCAACTAATAAAAGTGATGCAACGCAAGTATATGAAGGTGCTGTAAAATCATCAAGAACAGGTGCAAAAGGAACATTAAAGTATATTCTAAAACCACTTACTATATTTGGCTATCATTACTTTATAGAAGGTATAAGAGCGGTTCAAAAAGATGGGCCAACAAAGGAATTAGAAAAGATCACTAACTTATCTTATGAAGAAACAATAAAAGTAATGGAAAAATGCCAACAAGATGGTGTTAGAGTAGTTGCAACAGAAAGAACATTAGCAAAAGAAAATAGTGAGTTCAGTAAGAAAAAATCACTATATCAACAAAAGAAAATAACAAAATACGCAAGAAGAATAAAACATTTAAGTAATTTTAAAGCAGACCATCCTAAAGTCGCTAAAATTCTTCAAATGGATTCCATAATAAAAAGGAATGTAGCAAAACAAAAAGAAGAACAAATAAAGCATAAAAATAAACATTATAACGTTTATTTTAATAAATCTAAAAGGGATTATATGTCTGCTAGAATTGCTGATGTAATTGAATTAAGAACTGGTATTTCACAAAAGTTATTTGATGAAACAACTGGTAAAGCAATAGAAAATTTACAAAAAGAAGGAAAAGTAAAACTAAATTCTCAACAATTAGAAGAATTTTCTAAAGAATACAAACTTCACGAATTTGGAAGTGTAGATCCAGATAAGTTTAAAAAAGATTATTGTATTCACGAACTACCATTTTCGGCTTATATGAGTATCAAAGATGATTTAGAAGCTACTGATATTCAATATGCTGCAAAAGTAATTGAAAATGAAGATAAGCAAATTATTAATATTTATATGGATAATAATGATTTGGAAAGATATTGTGAATTAGGATTTAATAATTATGGTAAAATAAGAGTTTATGGTAGTGAAAATAAAAATTTACAATGGAGTATTAATTCACAAAATGAATTAGTAACATTTACAACTAAAATTGGTAAAGATGAAAGAGAAACATATTCTAAATTAAGTGGTAAAAACTATGTTATGAAAAGGCAGGATAATGAATGTCTATGGACGGTTTTGAAAAAAGATTTAGAAGAATTGGTTGAAACGGAAAAAAAAAGAGATGTAGTAGGTGAGGAATTAGAAAAATATCACATACTAGAAAACAATATTGAACTTACTGATAATACTAAAGAGATAGAAGTTGATTTAGATGTAGAAAAAGAGGTAGGTGATGAGTAGAATTGCTTGTTAAGAAGCAGAAAAAAAATTCGTTTATCATTCTATCTATCGTATTTATTATAATATTTTACTATATGTTAAGAGTAACAACATTAGTAGAATTAAATAACGGTAATTGGAGTTTTGAGATATTTTCCACTTGCCTAAATGAGTTATATAAAATAGCCACACCAGTATCATTTACAACGCAAAATGTTGGAATGTCATTAGGTGTGGCTTTTTTTGTTTTAATGCTATATGAAACATATCGTATGCAAAACAAGAAAAATATTCAAGAAAATACATATCGGTTCTGCAGAATGGAAAAGTCCAAAAGATATTAAGAATAAAAGAGATACAGATTTTGAAAATAATATGATTCTTACTCAAACTGAACTTGTTTCTAAAAATATGAAAAAAAGTGGAATGAATAGACATGTTATTTTGCTTGGACGTCCTGGAACTCGGCAAATCGAGGTATTATTTTAAGCCTAATATTTTAAGTGCTAATGGTTCTATAATTGTTACAGATCCAAAGCGGTGAGCTCCTTCGTGATTGTGGTAATTCACTAAAGAAAAAAGGTTATACAATAAAGGTATTAAATTTAGATGAGAAAAGTCATTCAAATCATTATAATCCCATTGTATATGTTAAAAAGCAAGAAACATTTTATGATGTTTTAGAATATGAAGATAACCACCAAATACAAGAAGATGATGTAATGACTTTAATAAATACTTTAATTGCAAATACAAAAGTTGAAGGTATAGATAGCACAACAGGAGATCCGTTTTGGATTAAAGCCGAAATGATTTATCTTCAAGCATTGTTTTATTATGTAATAAGACACTATGATAAACAACACCAGAATTTTACTACTATATTAAAACTAATAAGGTTAAGTAGTCCCAATAATAATGGTGTATCAGAGCTTGATAGTTTATTTCTTGAATGGGAGGCGATAGAGCCAGATGCTATTGGTGTGAAACAATATAAGCATTTTAAAGTTGCAGCAGGTACACCTAAAATGATGAGTACAATTATAATGACAGCAACAGCAAGACTTGCAGTATTTAATATTAAAGAAATACACGAATTAACAGATGATGATGATATGGAACTTGAAAGAATTGGTATGCCATTAGATGATGAAGATCCACTTCTAAAAGAAATAAATGAGAACTCCGATAAGAAAGTTGGTAATGGTAAAATTGCAATATTTGTAATTACAAAGCCAAGTGATCGGAACATTCTCATTTTTAGCAAGTATATTCTATTCACAAGTATTTGCAATGATTGATGAAAATGCAAAAAAGTGTGGTGGAAGTTTACCAACACCATTAGAAATTTATATGGATGAATGGGCACAACTACGGAGAAATACCACGATTTGTTGAAGAACTTGCATATTTAAGAGGCTTAAATGTTGGTATAACAATAGGGCTTCAATCATTAAGTCAGTTAAAGAAAAAATATAAAGATAGCTGGGAATCAGTTTTAGATTGTGTAGATTCTATATTATTTTTAGGAAGTTCGGCAAAAGAAAGTTTAGAGTATATGGTATCTTTGTTAGGCAAGAAAACTTGGTATAAAAAATCTACGGGTAGAACTTTCTCGAAACAGGGTTCATCTAGTACAAATTGGGATGTTGTAGGTAGAGAACTTGCTACACTTGATGAATTGTCTGTAATGCCTAGTGGTTATTGTGTATTATTTATTGCAAGAGTAGGAGCTTTTTATTCAAAACTATTTGACTTGAAAAGTCATCCAAATTATTCAGAACTTTATGAACCATGGGCTAAAAATATTGAAAAAATATATAACCATAAAAAAGAGTTGGAATATCAAATTAATTCTAATTACAAATTATTGTGTGATTTAGGTCTTGAGTTTGCAAGACCGGTTGAAAAAATAAAGATAGAAAATGTTAATGATAACGAACTAAAGAAGTTGTATAAAACAGAAGTTATACAGTATGAAGATTTAAAAATTAATAATTAAAGTGGAGGTATTATGAATTTAATAAAAAGATTTAAAGAAAATAGAAAATTAAATAAATTAAAAGAAAAAATTACAGTTTTAACTGGAGCAATAGGAAGTAGTATGATACTTTTAACATCAAGAGTATATGCAGATTCAAACACTGGATCTATCGATTCATTCATCAATTTTGCTTGTGATTGGCTAACCAAAATTGGTGGGGTTATTGCTTTAGTAGGTGGAGTTATGTTTGCTTTAGGTTGGCAAAGAGAAGATGCAGAAGGAAAGTCAAGAGGGTTAATGACCTTAATGGCTGGATTTATGCTTGTCGCTATTGCACAGTCTAAAAACTTATTTGGACTATAAGAAGGGGGAATCTAATAATTGGATGGAATAATTAGACTTCTATATAGTTTCAAATTTTCAGTATTTGGAGTTGAAATGGATAGTGGAAATCTAATAGGCTCGGTACAAAAATTAACTAATTTTTCTAGTGTTCAGGGTATTAATATTTGGAGTATAGGAAGAACAGTTAATAATGTTATAGTTCCAATTGCATTAAGTTTACTTATACTTTTCTTTATGATTAATTTAATAAAAAAATCAATGGAAGTAGATAGGATAAGTTGGGAAAGAGTTGCAATGTCATTTGTATCATTCTTTATATTAAAGTATTTAATACAAAATGGATATACTTTTTTATCTACTATAATGAATATTGTAAATGATATTTTTGTAAGTGTAACAAATGCTTTAAGTAGTAGCAACTCGAGCATTAATATTGCAGATACATTAATAAATGCAGTTCCAGATGGTTTTGTAGATAGTATAATGACATATCGGTCTTTATTTAATACTATTTATTCCATTTATGACTACAATTGTTCAAATATTAACACAGATATTTTTAAGAGTAGTAAAACTAATATTATGTTTTGCCTTTGCTCCGATTCCAATTGCTCTTGCAGCTGATGATGAAGGTAGAGGCAAAGCAGTACAATATTTCTTGTTTGCAGCAAGTGTAGGTTTAGAGGCAGTTATAATTTATATAGCAACAAATGTATATGCAATAGGTCTTTCAGGATTAAGTAGTACAGTAGGTTCTACAAGTGCAATATCAACAATTGTTGCAATGCTATTCTTAAATGGAATGTATTTAGCAGTAATTCAATATGGTAGCCAATTTGCAGAAAGATTAACAGGAGGTCATTAAAAGTATGGATAATATAGAAATAACAGTATTTGATGAAATAAAAGATTATAAAGAAAAAATTTACTTCTTTAATTTTAGACAATGGGCATTTGCTATTTTAATAGCTGGATTAGTTATTCCTACATATATTCTTTTAAAAGATAAAATTGGCGAAGAAGTAACAAGTTATATTGTAATTGCAATTGCTGGTGTATTTGGATTTATAGGATTTGTGAAAATTCACGAACTACCAGCAGAAAAAATACTTCCATATTGGTTTAGACATTACTTTTTATTTGCTAAACCAATTCACTATATGAGTGATGAAGAATATAGACTTTTACATGATAAAAAGAATAAAAGAAAAGTAAACAAAGAGGCTAAATTGCAAACAATGAATAAAAAAGAGATAAAGGAATTAAGGAAAAAACAAAAGCAAGAAAAAATACTTATGAAAGCTAAAAAGAAATATGGAATAACTGAAAATGCTGAAATTATTGGAAGTAACGAAACAAAAGAAAAAGAAGAATCAAAAGATAATGATGAATTAGTAGAGAAACTTTCAAAATTAACAAAAGAGGAACAAGAAATATTATTGAAATTACTTGGGAGATGATAATGATTCAAAATTTAACTGAATGGGAATATAAATTTCTAAATTATTATTTAGAAAAGTTTAATGCTAAGTGGGTACGTGTTTTTAATAACAAGCATCCACTTTTAGCAACTAGAGTTGATTTATATACAGTTTACAAAAGGAGATTAAAACATCAACCTTTAACAGAAAGTTTAACATATTCAAATATGTTTGAAAAACTAGATGAAGGTAAGTGGTATTTCATTCCAGACCTTCTAAATAAGAATAAGGAGGATTGATAAATTGCCTAAAATAACAAAGGTAAAAGCTAATAAAAATAAAGTAAAAAAAGAAACTTTATTAGATAAGATACGTAAATTTTTTGCAAAAATGAAAGTCGCAAAACCTAAAACAACACCACAAATAATGAGAATGTTTTTTAAGGATTTCAATGAACAAAATTCAATTATGCAATTAGATGAAAATCATTATTCAATTTGTTTTGAATATCAAGATATTTCATTTGCAAAAGCTAACTATGATGAACAAGAAAACATTTTTCTAAAATGGGTTGAATACTTACATTCATTTAATTATAACGATCATATTCAAGTTGTTTGTGCTGGTAGGCCAATAAAAACTGATGATTATAAAAAGGATTATATTTATAATGAAGATAAATTTGATGGTAACGAAAAGAAAATTGCAAATGAATTTAATACACTAATTGAAACAACATTAGGAAACAAAGAAGAAATATTAAAAGAAACACGATTAATAGTAATTACAACAAAAGCAGAAAGTTTAAAAGAAGCACAAGATATTTTTATGCAATATCAATTGCGAACAGAAGAAAAGTTTAAAGAATTAAAATCTAAAATAAGAAAAGTAAGTGTAGATGAAAGACTAAAAACATTATACAACTTATTTCATACTCAAATTTTAGAAGATGATACTTCATCAGAAATAGTAGAACTTGCTAAAAATCATAATTTAAGTGTTTATGATGTATTAGCACCAAAAGATGATGTTATATTAAAAGAAAAGAATTATATAAACATCGGAGATAAAAAGTTTATAAGAGTTTTATATGTTGCTAGACTTCCAAAATCTATAACACCTAGATTTTATAATAGAATAACAACAATTGAAAATTGTAATATTATAACCACTTTGAATATAACACCAACAGATCCTGCAAAAGTGATTAAGATGGTAAATAAAAAGATAAGTGGTATGAAAACAGAAAGGCTTGAAAAAATTAAGAAAGCCAATAAAAATAATTATAGTTATGAGGCAGTAAAAGATGAAAAACTAGAAGATGCTATAAGAGATGCACAAAATTTAAGAGATGCCTTACAAAAGAAAAAACAAAAGCTATTTACAAATAATGTACTTATTTGCATTCAAGCAGATAGTCTTGAAGAATTAGATAAAACAACCAAAATGATAAAAGGTATAGGTAATGAACATTTAATTACAATATACAATTTAGATTGGCAACAATTAGAAGGAATACAAAATTGTTTGCCTTTTGGTTGGAATAGTCTGCAAATTCAAAGGTCATTGACTTCTGAATCTACTGCAACAAATGTACCATTTAATACAAAAGATTTAATGCATCCAAATTCAATATATCATGGAATAAATTTGGTATCTAAAAATCCAGTATTTTGTGATAGAAAAAAATTGCTAAATGGAAATGGTTGTGTTCTTGCAACATCAGGAGCAGGAAAATCATTTTCTATAAAAGTAATAATAGAACAAGTATTACTTCGCTATCCACAAGATGAGGTAATTGTAATAGATCCACAACGGAGAATATGCACCATTAATAAATGCTTTTAATGGGCAAACATTAAATATAAGTACATCTACAAATACTTATATCAATCCTTTTGATAGTTCACTTCAATATGAGCAAGACAATGAAGATGCTTTAAATAGTAAGATAGAATTTTCTCTTGCATTTATAGAATCTATTGTTTCTAGTAATGGTTTAACTGGAGAACAAAAAACATTAGTAGATCGTTGTACTAAAAACATATATGAAGAATACCAAATGCATGGGTATAGTGAAGAATATGAACCAGATTTTATAAAGTTTTATGAAGAATTACTAAAACAGCCAGAGGAGGAGGCTAAAAATTTAGCATTAGTAATTGAAAGATATGTTTTAGGTGGAATGGATATTTTCGCTAAGAAAACAAATATAGAAATTAAAAATAGATTTATATCATTTGATATTTCAGATTTGCCTCGTAGCATACAGACTACGGGGTATTTAGTTGTTTTGGAACATATTATGAATAGGTTAAAACGAAATAAAAATCTTGGCAAACACACTTGGATATTTATAGATGAGTTTCATATATTACTTGCAAATCAGTATTCTGCTGATTATATTGCAAAAATATATAAAACAGGTAGGAAGGAAAATGCAATTCCTACTATAATCACACAAAATATTGCAGATGTAATTAAAAATGAACAAGGTTGTAAAATACTATCTAATTCAGAGTTTGCAATGATATTAAAACAAAAACCATTAGATTTACCAGCTATATGTAAAATATTTGATATTAGTGATGAAGAAGCAAAATATGTTATAGATTCTCCAGCAGGGCAAGGTATTATTGTTTATGGAGAAGATAAAGTCGCATTTAGAAATCAAGTTTCTAAAGAATTTTACATATATCAAATTAATCAAACATCTAATATGCAATTGAATAGGAGTTAAAAGTGGCTAGCGAAAATGGAAAAGATGTAGCAAACTCATTAAGTGGTTATTCAAATGCTTTAAATAAAGGTACAAATGCAGTATTGGATAGTGCAAATCAAATTAATAAATGGTATGCAGAACAAGTAAATAAAATTGCAGGAGAAGAAAATCAAGACACAAGACTTGAAACAAATGTAGATAATACTATTGAAGAAGATACAGAAGAAAAAATAAACAAGATTCAAACCAAAGTAGATGACTATACAGAAATTCAAACCAACAACAAAAACAAGTTAATTTCTAATCAAAATACTGGAAGATTAAAAACTATAAATACAGATGAAACACTTGAAGAAGCAGTTGAAAAAGAAAATGAAGTAAAGGATTTTGACTCTAAAAAAGGCAAGATAAATGGAAAAATAGCAACTGCAATAAAAGGTGTTAAAGTTATTAATAATACAGCTAATAGATTCGTAAAAACAGGAAAAACAATAAATACAGCAACAAACGAAGGTGGACTAAAAAGTTTTGAAAAAAGTTCTAGTAGGATAATGACAAAACCAGCCAAAAAGGTGGCAGATAAGGTTACAGCAAAAGCTACAAATATAGTAAGAAAAAATGCAACTAAAGTAACGAAAAAAGTTGTAAAAGAAACAGCAAATATTACTATAAAAGCTACAAAAGCAGCAATGAAAATAGTTGCAGAGGCTGTAAAACTTTTAATGTCAATGCTACCTTCAATTGCTCCAGTAGTAATAATAATTGTTATCATTGCTGCAATTGGTAGTTTCTTTAATTTTAAAACTACTCACGAGGCAGATGATATAAATTTTGATGAAATATCTTCAATGATAATAGTAATTGAAGATGAGAAGTTGCAAGCTATATACAATGAATTTTTAAAGAATATGGGTAAACCTTATTTAATGGATCATAGTAATTTATCACACGATACTTGTATGGAATATTATGATTGTTCTAGTTGGACTATTCATTGTTTGGCACACGCAGGAATAAAAGTAATTCCTAATACTCGGAGCACAGGGAATTTATACAAATCATTGTAATCCAATTGACGTAAATGATAGAAAAGCTGGAGATTTAATTTTCTTGAAAGATACTTATGATACAGGAGAACCTGGAAGTATATCTCATGTTGGTATTTATATGGGAGAATTAACTATTAATAATGAAACAGCAGAATGGGTAATTGATACTGGAGGAAATCCAGAAGGTGTAAAGATTAGAAAATATAATAATGGTTGGTGGAATGGTGAGCATTTTTATGGTTTTGGTAGGTTAAAAGAATAAGATTGGAGGTTATAATATTTGAAAGTTAAAATGGTAAAAATGGGGATGGATATAGATAAAACAAGAAATCACAGAATAAGAGGTATTGTACCAACAGAAGATGGAAAATACTTATTTGTTGAAATAACGCAGGGAAGAAGACCAGACAAAAAATATATGTTATGTTCTCAAAAGGAATATGAAAAAATGTATCCATATCCAGAATATATTTATTTCGATAGTTGCTTTAGAGTTGATATACCAGAAGATTATTTTAAAAACTATACACAAGAATTTTCTGATTATGATAGAAAGCCACTATATGAATATGCACATACAAAAGATGATATAGTAAAACTATTGCAAAGATTTAATAAAGATATTGATGACATTGAACTTACTGATGAAAATTATATTGATAAATATTGTGAAGAAAAAGGATTTTTTAGTTTATATGATAATAGGCTAAAACACGATTATAAACCAATTGAAGTTTTATGGACTGACATGGAAATAAATGGTGAATCAAAAGTTAAAGTATTATATACTTGCTATTCTGCAAATGGTATAAAATATCAGGAAGAGCAAGTAAGAGAAAGAGATACACATTATTTTATTAATGAGTATGGTAAGGAAACAATGGAAGAATTAATGACAAAATATATTGATGATAAAAGTAAAATTATAAAAAATGTTGATACGATAAATCTATTAAAAGAAGATAAAAATAAACTTTTTGATTTCTATACTGAAAAAGAAATTGATATAGAAGATTCAATAGATATGGATTACTAATGAGCAAAATAATATTTTTTATATTAAAAATAATTTTTATAACAAATGCTTTATTAATTGCAATATGTTTTGAAAGCATGATTATTAGAATGAGTATATTATTTTTAATGTACTCATTCATTATTTTTTTAATACTAAAGAAAAGGAGGGATTAGTTGGTAGTAGATATTTATAATACAAATAAAAAATATAATATTATATATGCTGATCCGCCCTGGAGATATACAGGTTGGAGAAGTGGACCTAGAAGTGTTGAAAGACATTATTCTACAATGAAAGTAGAGGAAATAATAAAAATGAAGGACACAATTAAATCTATTACAGATGAAAATTGTGTCCTATTTTTGTGGGTAACTTTCCCATGTTTAATTGAAGGATTAAAGGTAATGAAAGAATGGGGATTTAAGTATAAAACTTGTGGATTTACATGGGTTAAAAGGAATAAAGTAGCTGACACATGGTTCTTTGGATTGGGTTCATGGACAAGAGCAAATGCAGAACTTTGCTTAATAGGAACAAGAGGAAGAATACCTAGAGTTTCAAATAAAGTTTCACAAGTTGTTGATACTCATATTGAAGAACATAGTAAAAAACCTGGAATTGTAAGAGAAAGAATAGTTGAATTAGTTGGACCATTACCAAGAATTGAACTATTCGCAAGACAAACAGTAGATGGTTGGGATTGTTGGGGAAATGAAGTGTAAAAGGAGGAATGAATTTGAATATAGAAGTTCCTATATTAACCAAAACAGGCAAAAACATAGAACAAGATATAAAAGTATTAAGTAGTACAGATATAGTTAATTTAAAACAAGTACAAGCAATAAGAAATGCTGTAAAGGAGCACTTGTTATTCATTGGTTTAGATAGAGGCAATAATGTTAGAAATATTAGTGTTTTAGGAATAGGATCTAATTGTGAAGTATTAGTTGATAGTAAAGATATTATTAGAACAGCTTTACTCTCTTGTAGCGAAAGAGTTGTTTTAGTACATAATCATCCATCAAATAATTTAGAACCAAGTAATCCAGATATACATATAACCAATATAACCAATAATCTTTTAAAGACATTTCATATTGAGTTACTAGACCATATTATTGTTACAGAAAAAGACCATATAAGTATGGAGAAAATAAAGAAATTTAATAAAAATTATACAAATGATGAAATAAACAAAGTAGAAAAACAATTCTTATATGAAGAAAATCTAAAACTAAAACAGGAGATAGAAAAATTACAAAACAATAAAGAAAAAGAAGAAAATCTGACAAATGATGATTTAGATTATGATTATGAATAAGGAGGAAAAAATTTGGCTAAAGTATTTAGTGTTTATGTGCAAAATTTAGGTGCATATAGTGAAGGAAATATTGTGGGAGATTGGATTGATTTACCACAAAAGAAAGAAATAATAGATAAATTCTTGAAAGAAAAAGTTAAAATATATAATGATAATCAAGAATATGAAATAGCTGATACAGAGGAGTTTCCGTTTGAATATAAAATTATTCAATATGCAGATTTACACGAAATCAATAAATTAGCAGTAATATATAGTTTATTAGATGAAGTACAAATTGAAGCTGCAAAAGGTTATTGTGAATATAACGGAAAATTTGATATGGATATACAAGAATTATTAAATGTATGTATGCAGTCAGGATTAATAAGTTATTATCAGTATAACTTTGAAGGCAGTGAGTATTGCTCAATGTTTTCTAAAGAAGAAAAATACGGATACACTCTTGCAGAAGAAAACGGAATACATAAATTGCTAGTAGATAATGGTATTGAATATTGCTTTGATTTTGAAAAATACGGAAGAGATGCTTGTATAAATAATAATATAACATTATTAGAAAATGGCTATTTAGATTTAAGCGATACTTTAAATTTACAAGCATTTTCTAAAGAAGAAATACAAGAAAAAGTTGATGAATATTTTATACAAGAAGAATGTGAAATTAAAGCAAAACCAATTTTAAATAAAATGGATAAATTAAGAAATGAGTTTAAAAAAATAACTTCAAACGATCAGAAACTTGCAGAATATTTTAAAGAAGATAAGAGATATACAAACATAAGAGTAGCAGGTGTCATTTTAGCTGGTATGGCTGTTAGAAACTTACAAAGAGAAAATGGGAACTTAGAAGGAGAATTAGAACATTCTCCTTTTTCTAAAGAGCAAGAAAAAATGATAGATGATTATACAGAACTAGAGAAAATGGTTGAATATATTGAACAAGAAGTTGAAAGCAAATATGAAAAGGAGGAGATAACAAATGACATTTGATGAATTTCTAGTAAGTAAAGAAACAATTGAAGAATTTGACAGGGATTTTGTTACAAAAGTAAAATATAACGACAATATAGACTACATTTTTAAAACAAATTATGGTGGCTTAAATTTCAATAGTGAATTAAAATGTGTTGGATTATTTGATAAAAAGAATAACAAACTATATGGTTCAAGCTATGATTTTAATGGAATGTTCAATAAAGAAATGTATAGCAATTTTTATGTTGGAAGTATAGAAAGTATAAAAAATAATTTATACAAAAATGCAGATAAGTTGCTAAATAATTATATAAATGATAACTCTAAAACTTTAAGAGATATAGCAAAAGAAACATTTGATAAATATATTTCTTATGAAGGAAATTATAATAGTATAAAAGAAATAGCAGTAAGAAATTATATATATAATTTTGAAAAACAAGAATTAGAATTTCATGTAAATACTTCTAAACATGAAAGAAATAGTGATGTAAATAAACTTACAATGGAAGAAATAGAATTTCCAGAAGAAACAGAATATAGAGTGTTTGAAGAATATATAAACAATGAAGAAAAAACAGAACACATATATTCACGAGAGGCAAACAATATAGAATTGACAGCAAAAGAAAGAATTGGGGTAAGACTTTTAGAAAAGGATTTAGAAGATAAATTGATTTTAGAATTAGAAAATGATCCAACAAATGAATACAAATTAAAACACGATATTGTTGAATCAATAAAGGATATTGATGCTCAAATGGTAACAATAGATTTATGTCATAATGGAAAAGATATAACTTTTAAATATCCAAAAGAAAAATTGAATAATTTCTATTTAAGTGATTATCATATACCAGATGTTAGTACAAGAAATGTGATAAAAGAAATGTATAAAGATGAAAGAGGTTTTGATGATTTCCATTTAGAAGATATAAAATCAATCAGTTTTAGAAAGCAAATATTATTTGAAAATAAAAAAGAACTTGAATTAAATATTGAAAAAGAAGAACAGGATATTGTTGATGATATGTTTGAATAAATATAAGCAACAATATCTTTTTTCTTGGAAGGAGAAGTATGGAAAGAACCGAGATTTTAATTAATAATAAAAGAATAAATTTATATGGTAGTAAAGCTGTAATTGAAAAAGAAAAGCAGGTTTTAGAAAGTTTAAAACTTACTGGAATAGAAAATAAAGATAGATTAATTATACAAGATTGTATTGATAAAAATAAGTTAAAATCTGATATATTATACGAGGGAAACACAGTATATCCATTTGAGAAAATTGTTAAGGAATATAGAAGATTACAAAGGGATTATTCATTAGAAAAATTATCAAATGATATGTATCATTTCTTTATGAATGCTTGTGGAGATATTGCTCATTATGATAAGGCGGGTTATAGAAGTTACTATAACGATTCTATTGTAGAACTTGAAAATAGGTTCTTAAAAAATTCTTATACTGCATCAAGATATAGTGATGTAGATAGAATATTTAAAGAACTAAAAATAAGCAATTATTTTGAAGAAAGAGAGCAAATTGATTTAGATAAAATTACATTAAATAAATTAAAAAGCATTATAAAAGATTGTGGCTGGAATGTTATAAATAAAAATGGAGTTTGGCGAATAGAACGAACTACAATGTATGGAAAAGATTTTGCTTTTGAAGTAGATACATCAGATAATAGTGTTTCAAACGTTGTTAAAGAAATACAAAGATATTATAATTCTTTTAATAAAGATGAGTATGTAGAGAATATGGTTGCTATTAGAAGTTCATTAGGACTAACAATTGCAGAGATAGTTTCTTCATCAGAAAATATACAAAGAATGTTAAATAATCTATCTTTTGATGTACTTTATAAAAGCAGATTAGCAGTAGAAGAAAGTAAAAATACTATTGAAAAAGTTACTGAAATATCAAATGAAGTTGATGAAAATAATTTAGAAAATGATAATGATTTTGATTATGATTATGCTTAAAAATTTTCAAAAGTGGAGCTGAAAATTGCTCCACTTTTTCTAAAAAATGAAACAAAAAAATTTCTCCCAGCGGGCAAAAAGGGTTTTAGGGGATTTCGCCCTAAACAGCAAAATGGTGTCAAAACACCAAGCTGGCGAATATTGGGCATTAAAAAATGCTCTCACTATTCGGAGCAAAACAAGTTTGCTCTTTAAAATTATATGCTATACTTCGTTAGCATAAATTTTATCTTTGAGGAGGTGTATGTCATTTATAACGAAAGTAAATTAGATGAAATATTTTTATCATACGATAAGATACTATATAAGTTAAATATGCAAGGAATAAAAACTAAAACAGGAAAAGAAATAAAACATAAGGATTTAAGATATGCAATACAAGTTATGCAACGAAAACATAAAAATTGTAGGTGGAAAAGTGAAAAAATCAGAAGTAGAAATTTTTATATTATTATTGAAGGCTATTATTGGTTAATCAATGTATATTTTAATAGTGATAAAAAACTAATTGATGCAGATATAGATTTCTTTCAAGAATTAATAAAACAATATGAAGAAGTATTAAAACTAGAACCTAAAAATTTATTTGAAAATGATATACCAATACAAGAACTTGTAAGCTATTTTAATAAAAAATATGAAACAATAGAAAAAGCAATTTGGAAGATGATAAAAGTTCATAGAGATTATAGATATATTGAAAATGACAATTATATAATTACCAAAAAAGGTATAGAATGGCTTTGTAAGAATTGTTTTAAGCAAAAATATTTAGAATTATTAGAAAGTTATAAAATGGAGCTAACAGAAAAGTTTATCAAAGCTGGCTATATATATGATAATTTTTTTAATAAAAATTAAAAAGGGCGCTGACAAACAGCTAAAAGTACGTTATAACGTTATCATAATCGATTATATATAGCATATTGCTAAAAATTAAGAAGGAGGATAAAATGGTTGATAAGAAATCTGTTAGAGAATTATTTAATGCGATTGAAGAACAATTTAATATTGATCTTGTTCAATTAGATAAGTATAAAGAAGTTGTAAGTCGCAGAAGAAACAAATCAAATCTTATTGAAAATTCTGTTAGTAAGCAAGATTTTGATTTAATACAAGAATATTTTGAAATAGAAAACGAAGCTTCATCAATAGAAATGGAAGAGGCTTTTGTAAAAGGATTTTCGACAGCATATCAATTACTTATAGATTCATTGATGTAACTGGAGGTGGTTCAAATAAAGAAATTTGATTATAGAATGAATACAGTTAATAAAATACTAAAATTTCTCAAACTAGATATATTAAATGATGAAGAAAAACAAGTTATATATGAACTTGCAAAATCTACTAAAAAAACGGATTTGCAAAAGAAAAGATTCTATATGGTGTATAATGTTGGACCAAATGCAAAGGAACATAATACATATAAAAAAGTAGCAAGTTTTTATGAATGTTCTACTGGAGCAATAAGAAGTTCAGTTATGACAGTAGTTGTTGCTTTATATCATATACCAGATGATAAATTTAGTATTTTAGAAAACATACTAAAAAAGTATGAAAAATAATAATATTATTATAATGAAGGGTCTAGGTAAAATTAGGCTCTTTTTTTTGTTAGGAAGTGAGAAAGTGAAGTTTAACACAAAAGAACGAAGAAAAAGTATTAAGGTTATAGTTTCGGATGAAGAAAGAAGTTTAATAGAAGCAAAAGCAAATTTTTATGGATATAAAACAATTGCAAGTTATATTAGAGATTCTGCTATATATGAAAAGGTTACTCATGTTGATCTAAAAAGTAAAAATGAATTATATGAGGCTTATAGTAATAACACAAAGGAATTAAAGAAAATTGCAAAAGAATTTAGACATTTTAGTAAATATGCAACTCAAATTTCACAAAAGGATTTACAAGATATTTCTATAACAATGTTTACAATATTAAAAAAGCAAAAGCAAATGTTACAACTTATTGAAAACAAATTAGATATTGATATTTGGCAAGAAATAAATAAGAAGGATCATATAGATTGCCCGTAACAAAAAGAGAGGCACATTATGGTTCGCCTAAAGAACTTATAAATTATATATTAGATGAAAAACACGATGGGAAAAAAGTAGGTCAAGTATCATCATTAAATTGTAATCCAGAAACTGCATTATTAGAATTTAAAGATATACAAAGAAAATACAATATGAAAGGAACTAGAGTAGCATATCATATAATACAAAGTTTCTCTCCTAAGGATAATATAACAGAAGAGCAGGCCAATGAAATTGGAAAAAGATTATGCGAAGAATTATATCCAGATTATCAATGTATAATTTCAACACATATAGACAAAGGGCATATACATAATCATATATGTTTAAATGCTATTAGTTTAGATGGTAAAAAACTGGAAGATAGGCTTTCAAATGAGAAAGAAGGCTTATATGGATTAAGTGATACAAGCGATAAAATTGCAGCTGAATATGGCTGTTTTATTATGCCTAGAAAAACTTATTTAAAGTCTAAAGTGAAAGATTATTATCATCAATATAAAGAACAAAGTTGGAAAGAAAAAATAAAAGAAGATATAGAAGGAATATTACCAAAATGTGATTCATTAGAAGAATTTTTAGATGAATTATCAATTGCTGGTTATGAAGTAAGAAGGGGAAAAAATCTATCAGTCAAATGTTTAGGAATGGAAAGATTTGCAAGATTAAATACAATTCATCCGAGTTTAAGCACAAATAGTTTATATAGTTATTTTAAAAATAAAGATAATATAAATTTAAGTGAAATAAATGTTACTGAAAATAATTTTAATATTGATATGTTATCAAAAATAATAGAATCCAAAACTGCAATTGAAAAAAGTAGTATTCAAACAGAAGGTAAAAAATATAGTGAATATCAAAAAACTCGTTATCAAGAAATAAAAAGGTTTTATAGTTTAAAGCAACAACTAGAGTTTTTAGATAAGTATGATATTAAGTCTTTTGATGATATTGAAAAGCAAATAGAATTTAAACGATCAGAAATAAAATCTAAAAATATAACCTTAAAGAAAAATAAAGAAGAATATGATGCGATATTAGAAAAAACAGAAAAAGCACAAGATTATATTAGACTTTACAAAGTTTATGAATATGCTAAAAGTTATCAAGAACAAGATCCAAAGTATGTAATGCCAAAAGAAGTAGAAATATTTTTGAATCTGCAAAATGAATTACAAATAAATTCATTAGATGAGGCTAGAAGTTTAATAAAATCTACAAGACAAGAAAGAATTGATATAAACAAAACTAAAAAAGAAATACTAGATTTACAAAGAGAGTTAAATCATTTAGACACAATAAAAGAAGAAAAGCTAATACAAAGTGGATTATTTATACATAATATAAAATTTGGTGGTAATCACATAGATTATAAAAAATCTAAAGATGATATGTATTGCATTATATTGCCTTATACAAAAGAAAAAATGTATATACCAAAGAAATATACTGCATTTAATGAAAAATATCAGTATTATACTTTATTTTTGGTAGATGACAAAGAATACGAGTTATATGATGAAAATAATAATAAAATTCAAAATATAACTGGTAAAGATTTAGAAGAACATGTTTTAGAAAAGAAAAAAGAAATAGATAAATTGTATAGTTATTAAAATTAGGGCTTAGGAGTAATCTTGGGCTCTTTTTTTGTTGCAATTTACAAAAGAGGAGGGATTAAGTGATTAAATTATTAAGCCTATTTACAGGAATAGGTGCTTTTGAAAAAGCATTAGAAAGACTAAATGTAGAATATGAATTAGTTGGATTTAGTGAAATAGATAAATATGCAATAAAAAGTTATTGTGCAATACACAATGTTACAGAAGATAAAAATTATGGAGATATAAGCAAAATTGATGAAAATAAATTACCAGATTTTGATATAATGACTTGGGGCTTCCCATGTCAAGATATTAGTATTGCAGGCAAATTAAAAGGCATTAAAGAAGGAGAAACAAGAAGCGGTTTATACTATGAAGGTTATAGAATTTTAAAAACAAAAAAGCCTAAAATAAGCATAATAGAGAATGTTAAGAATTTAACAAGTAAAAGGTTTAAAAATGAATTTGAATCAATATTAAAGGATCTATCAGATTTAGGTTATAATAACTATTGGCAAGTATTAAATGCTAAAGATTATGGAATACCACAAAACAGGGAAAGGGTTTTTATTATAAGTATTAGAAAAGATATAAATAATGGTAAATTTACTTTTCCAGATAAAATACCATTACAATTAAAATTAAAAGATTTACTAGAGGAAGTGGTAGATGATAAATACTATTTAACTGAAAAAGGAATCGGAAGGCTTATAAAGAAAAATAATAAACTAATTAGAAATAATAATAATCCAGATGTAAGCTCTTGTATAATTGCAGGCTATCATAAAATGGATGGTAGAAATAATCAATACATATCAGAGCAAAACAAACCTAAAAGAATAGGTGGAATTTATGATACAGAAGAAAGAAAAAGGCAAGCAGGAAGTATTTATGATCCAAATGCTATTTCTCCAACATTAACAACAATGTTTCCTGGAGGAGATAAACAACCTTTTGTACTTGTAAATGAAGGAACTAAAAAAGGCACATCAGAAGCAAGAGAAGGAGATTCAATAAATATTTCATACCATAATAATATGAAAAAGAGGGGTAGAGTAGGAAAAGAAGTATCACAAACAATTTTAACATCTCCTAATATGGCAGTAGTTGAAAATGCAAATAAACCAATATGTCTTAATGTAAATAAAAAAGTAAGTATTCAAGATAGAATATATGATGAAGAAGGTATTGCAGCAACAGTAACTGCAAGTGAATTTAGATCTAAAATAGCCGAAAGAAAAATGTTTAATCCATATAACGATAAAGAAATTAAAGATATAGCACCAACACAAACAGCAAATTGTGGATGCTCAACATCTAGTGCAGCAGTTTTAATATCAGAGGATGGAAAGAATTATTTAAAAATAAGAAAGTTAACACCTTTGGAATGCTGGCGACTTATGGGATTTGATGATGAAGATTTTTATAAGGCAAAAAACATAGGAATATCTGATACTCAATTATATAGACAAGCTGGTAATAGTATTGTTGTAAATGTATTACAAGCAATATTTGAAAAATTATTAGTAGTGATTGGTTGAAATATTTTGGATAATATATTAAAATAAAACAAGAAGTGAGAGGACAAATATATGAAATATAAAAGATTTGATGTAGTTGAATTAAATAATGGAAATAAAGCTACAATATTAGATACAAACAATAAGGATTATTATGTGGAAATAGTTGATTTAGAAGGCAATAGAGTAGATATAAAGTTTATTGAAGAAAATGAAATTTCAAAAATGATATTTCCAAAACAAAAACTATAATAAAAACTTTGGTACTGGCTACAAATGGCTAGTACCTTTTATTTTTTTGCCCAAAATCAAGACAAAATATAAAAAATGTGTTATAATAAGTAAGAATTTGTAAAAAGAAAAGAGTGATAAAAATGACAGAAAGGCAAATTATAAATTTAATAGAAAAGACATTATATGAAAAATTAAAACAAAATGATGAATTTGTCAGATATTCTTTTTATGAAGTAAATGTGAAATATCCATTTAAAAATGAAGATGAAAGAAATTTATTTTTAAAATTGTTAAGAACAAAATTAGTAAATAATAAATATAAAGTATATTTAGCTGGACAAAGACTTGAATATAATAATGCAAATATGATGGTACAAGATAATGAAAGACTTATAGCAGTAAAAGAAAAGGAAGTTAAAGTAAATGGAAGAAAAGTACAAAAAGCAATCAATAGATAGATTTGAGTTTCTAAAACAAGATATGATAGATACATTAAAAGGCGATAATGTAAAAACTTTAGGAGAATTAGCAAGTAAAACAAGAACAGACTTAAAGAACTATGGTTTTGAGCATTTTGAAATAAACAAAATTGATATTGAATTACAGTTATTAGGTCTTGGGTTGAAGAACTAATTAGATTTATACACTATTGCAGTAGTCAAAAGAACTACCACACAGGAATTAAAATACTTATTAAAGGACATTATAATAGTATTGTGAGGTGGTTAATTTGAATACTTTTGATAAATACTTTTTGAAGAAAGATAATCTTTTAAAAAGAAGAATTGAAATAGATAATTCATTATATGAGAAACTAGCAAAATTATCAGAAGATTATGATGCATCGATAAATAAAATGGTAAATGTTGCAATTATAGAGATGATAAATACAGAAAATGTAAAACTTTATGAAAGATCAGACAATGAAATTGTTGAAGCACACAATTTTGCAATTAGAGAAAGTTCATATAACAGATTGGAAGAATTAAAAAATAAATATGGATTATCAATATATAAATTAACAAATATAGCAATATATAATGCACTAAATAGTGGAAAATAATAGGACTGGAGAAATCTAGTTCCTTTTTTTGTCTAAAAATGAAGAAAAAAGTCGGAAAATTTTGTAAACTTTGATATAGCAGTAAAAGAAACTATTTTGACTACTGGAAGGGTTGACTATAAGGAAAAAAGCAAGTATAATGAGAAAAAATCATATTTAGTAGAATTTAAACGAAAAATGATAATTTATGAAACAATAGACGAACTTTTAAAAGTACTAATAATAAAAATAATATAACTAAAAATTAAATGAAGAAAAGATATGATAAGCAGGAAGGAGGAGCAAAAATTTTAAATGGCTTATTTAGTAATAGATGTTGTTTAGTTATAGTAATAGATGAGATTAAAAGCCATAATAGTTTTCAAAAAATGAAGAAAGGAAAAGTGTTATGGAAAGATTAACAGTAAAAAACAAAGAAAACATAAGAGAAATTGATGAGATAGGTAGAATAGTAATACCTTTGAACAAGAGAAAACAATTAGATATAAATACTGGAGATAAATTAGAGATATTTATAAGTGGAAAAAATATTGTATTAAAGAAACCAGATGTAAAAATTCATAAAGAAATAATAGAAACAATAAGAACTGTTATCAATGATGAACTAGAACTTGATATAAGAGTAAAAAGTATAAAACCTGATTTTATCAATAAGAAAAATTATAGAAATCATTATTTAAGAGTTATTGATGAGTTAGGAAGAATAGTGATTCCACTTGAATTAAGAAAAGAACTTGAGATAAAAGAAAAAGAAAAATTAAAAATATGTGTAAAAGATAACCTTATTATTTTAATAAAATGAGAAATGTATTATAAGCTATTAAGTACAAATGCTTTATAAAAAAGAAAAATAAAACAAATAACTACTACAAAAGTAGAGAAATTTGTTCTATTTAAAATATTTATCGCTATTTTCGTGTAATTGAGAGATAGAAATGCCTAAAACTTTACATATAGCATATTCTTCGTAATCACGAATAAAAAGGGTATTGTTTTCAATTCGTGAAATATCAGAATTGTAGAGAGTAACACCAAGGAGAGCGACTTTATTAACAAGTTCTCTTTGCGAAAGACCTCTTTGTTCTCTATACTTTTTAATGTTTCTACCGACAATATTTTGATAGCCATTAAAATTTTTAGTTTTCATTATATTATTATTACCTTTCCTCTGAATTTTATTCCAAATAATAATATAATATTTTTTTGAATTAGATGTTGTGTACCAATTAGCAAACAGAGAAAGGAAGTAAAAAATGGAAGAAAATGAAGAAAAACAAGATGTAAAAAGTTTTAGTATAAATGAAATAAATATCATAATAGCAGATGATGAAATGAAAACTTGTGAAGAAATTGAGACAATGTTAAAAGAGTATAGCTATATAAAAATAATAGGAATAGCAAATACTGATGATGAAGAAATAAGAATGATAGAAGAATTAAAACCAGATGTTGTTGTTACTGATTTGATGAGAAAACATCAATTTACAGGATTAGATATAATAAAAGATTATGCCGAAAAGGAAAACAGTCCTAAATTTATAATTGTATCATTTGCCTCAGATGAAGGGTTATGTTATAGATATAAAAATATAGCAGGTAGTCTCGCAAAATATCCAAAAACAAATGGAGCAGAACTAGCATATAAAATACTTTGTGCAAAAAGAACTCTAATAGCTGAAGAACAAGATAAAGAAGAAAAAAGATTAATTGAAGCGAATAAGAAAAGTGATTTTTTGTCGAAAATAAAAGAACTATTTTTAAGTCCTAAAAGATAAAAAATATTGAATCAAAGTACACTTAAAATGTTAGAAAATCTGATATTTTAGGTGTTTCTCTTTTGAGTTGCAAAATTAGGAAAAATTTGTTATTATAATTGCTGAGGAAAACACAAATAGTAATTTGAAAGTGAGATAATTTATGAAGAAATATATATTAAATCCTATTTCATTATTTTTTATAGGTGCTATTTTAGGAATAATAAGCAAATTATTGGAGATACTTTTTGTTGGCAATTTATTTATGATGACACTTGGATATATGTTTTCAGATTTACCAATATGGGTACTATTAGGAATATTGATTTCGATATATAGTGATACAAGGAAAAAAGCAATGATAAATATATTTCCATTTTGTATAGGAATGCTAATTTCATACTATGTAACAGCAGAATTAACAAATGCAGTATATAGCTGGAATTTTATCAAAGGTTGGACAATATTTTCTTGTTTATCGCCTTTATTTGCTTATTTTACTTGGAAAACAAAAGAAGAAGGATTATTTGCCAAATTTATATCAATAGGACTTATTTTAGTAACAATTATTGGAAATTATATACTAGTTAGAACATTTACTATACCAGATTTAATAATAATACCTATAATTGTTTACTTCCTATTTATTAAAAAAGTTAAAAGATAAATTACAGGTATACTGTTAGATGTAAATAAATGAGTTTACATCTAATTTTTTTGGTTGTAAAATTATTTACATTAGAATTTAAGTTAGAACAACAAATTACAAAGGTCTTTGAATCTATAAAATTGACAGTTCGACTTTTATTCCTATTATTAATTTAGTTTTAGATAGTGAGGGCATCGACTCTATATAACAAGCCTGATGAAATAATAATAGAGGTAAAAGACTTAAGTTCAAAAAGAAAGTAGGTGAATAATTTTGAAAACAGTATTAAGTGTAGATGTTGCTAAAAATAAAAGTGTGATAATGCTTATGAATAGTGATGGAGAGATACTTATTGATACAAAAGAAATAAAACATAATTTACAAGATTTTGATAAAGTAAAAGAACAAATAAATGAAATTAAGCCACAAAATCTAACAGTATTTATGGAATCAACAGGTACATATCATTTGCCAGTAGAGAGATATTTTAAAGAAAATGGATTTAATACTTTAGTTATCAATAGTTTAACAACAAAAAATAATTATGATACCATTAGAAAAACAAAGACCGATAAAGAAGATTGCTATAGATTAGCAAAATTATTTTTTGTAAATGAAGTAGAATATCACGATTTATCTAAAAAAGACTTATATGCTAATTTAAAAGCAATGACAAGGCAGTATTTTTACTTATTACAGAATAATGTTAGCTGTAAAAATAGATACAAAAGATTAATAAATATATGCTTTCCAGAATTAGAAAAAATCTTTAAGTCAACAAGAATTTATGAAGATACAGCATTAAACTTTATTAAAGAATTTACACATGCAGAGATAGTAAGAGAAAAACGAATTGATGCATTATATAATAATTTATATAAAACAAATGGAAGAAATTTGAACTTTTATAAAAAACTAGCTACAACAATAAAAACAGCATCAGCGAACTCTTATCCAGGAGTTGATAAAGAACATGAAGATGTAAAAAATCTTTCATATATGGCTAAAATAGTACAGAATAATAACAATATCATAAATGAATTAAGACAGAAAATGATAGAAACAGCAAAGCAATCACCATATTATAAAATAATAAATTCATTTTATGGAATTGGAGAAATATTAACAGCAGAGATACTTGGAGAATTAGGAGATATAACAAGATTCGATAGTCCAAAAGAAATAATAGCTTTTTGTGGACTTGATCCAACAATAAAACAATCAGGGAAAAGTATAAATGTGAAGGGAGCAATATCAAAAAGAGGAAACAAATATGCACGATATATATTATTTAATTGTAGTCAAATGGTAGTAAAACTAGGTGCTTCAAATTATCCAGAACACCCAGTATATATTTATTACCAAAATAAAAAAGCAGAAGGCAAACACTACTACGAAAGCCTAACTGCTTGTTCAACAAAAATCTTGAGAATGTTATATTCTATGTGCAAAAATAATAAAACATTCTTAAGTGATTAATTAAATAAAGTTTAACATATATTAGGCGAAAAAGATAGACTTTTTTAAAAAATATATCGTTTTCGCTTGTTTGCCATACAAAAAAATAATATAATAAATTCATAAAAAAGAGCTTGACAAAAATTAGATAGTCAAATTTTCACTTATTTTAGGTGCAATTTCTGCAATGGTAGTATGTGATTTTATTGCAATTATTTTTGGTAAGTTTTTAAATAAACATATTTCTGAAAATGCAATGCAAAAACTTTCTGGTGTTTTATTTTTAATTTTCGGATTTATTGGTTTTATTTCAATGTGAAATTGATTTTTTAATTTTTCCGTGTTATAATTATATGGTCAAAATAAATGGAAAGAGGAATATAATTATGACAAGTAAACAAAGAGCTTATTTAAGAAGCCTAGCGAATTCAATTGACCCTATTTTTCAAATTGGAAAAGCAGGTTTGTCTGAGAATTTATTAAAACAATTAGATGATGCTATAGAAGCTAGAGAATTGATAAAAATAAATGTATTAGAGTCTTCTGGTGAAGACGTAAAAGCTTTGGGAAATGCAATTGCAGATAGTATAAATGCTATTTGTGTTCAAACTATGGGAAATAAAATAACTTTATATAGAGCTAGAAAGAAAAATCCAATTATATTATTAGATTAAATACTATAATTTTTTATAGTATTTTTACAATTTTTATTGACACATTCTTCAAATCGTGTTATTATAATATTTGTTACCGAAACTATTTTAATTGGGTCAGTAGCTCAGTTGGATAGAGCACAGGCCTTCTAAGCCTGGGGTCGGGGGTTCGAATCCCTCCTGGCTCACCATAAAAACACACAAAATATCAATGTTTTGTGTGTTTTTTGTTGCAAAAATAATGCAATAAATCTTTTAAAATTAATGTTTTAAGAGTGTTACTTAAAATAAAATTTGCATTTCTTATGTAAACGTGGTATAATAAGAGTTGCAATCTTTTTAATACAGGAGGAGCATATACATGTTAAGTCGAGTAAAACGGGGCGGTTGTGACCGCTGTATCAGAGCTCATTGCGTAAATAAAAATACGCAGAATTTCAAGCAGGATTATTCTTGCTATCAGGCATCTGGATGCGCAAGTTGCAACTTGCACAGCGTTTGTGCCAGTCCTACAAAGGACACAGAGACATTCGAGATCTCCGACCGTTTGACTAACAGTTGGGAAATTCCCTGCTGTTATGTCAAACCTACATGCGAGAATTGTTTCAAAGCATCGCACTGTAGAAACTCTGGCACCAAAAGTTTCGAGTTAAATCTCGAAGAACCGACGAATCCCACTTGCTTTAGCAAGTATCACTCTATTAAGTGATTCGGGAAACAACATGTAATTGCAGTCAGAAATTTCTGACTGCGATTTTTTTGTATTTTATTAAGCTACTCAGTTCTAAATTTTAAATCTTATGCATATAATATAAATATTACATATATAAGGAGGATTATTTTATGAGTGTGCAACTTGAGAAAAAGTCCAAGCAACAAAGCAATAAAACATCTGCAAGTATGAAAATTACTTGTGCTTTGTATCAAACTGAAGCCTGCCCTTTTCCCACAACTTGTGATGGCAAAAATCGGCAGTGCAATGCTTGGAAAGACCATAGCAGCAAATAAACCTCAAAAAAGCTCTCGAAATGAGAGCTTTTTAATTTATGCATTTTTCCAAAATGCTTCATATCCTCTGTGTGCTTCATATAAATCTAATTTACTTGTAACTTCATAAGGTGAGTGCATTGAAAGTACTGGTACACCACAGTCAATAACATCTATTCCTTTATTTGCTAGGATATATGCTATTGTGCCTCCACCACCAATGTCAACTTTTCCAAGTTCAGCAATTTGGTATCTAACATCATTTTCTTCAAATATTTTTCTAACTTCTGCAACAAATTCAGCATTTGCATCAGATGCGCCTGATTTTCCTCTAGCACCTGTATATTTATTTAGTCCAATTCCTCTTCCTAAATATGATGCATTGTTCTTTTCTGAAACATTTGCATAAATTGGGTCTAAGCCTGCGTCAACATCTGCTGATAACATTTTAGAATTGCAGAAAACTTTTTCTAATAAATTAGGTCTATTTACTCCTAATTTATTTAAAATTTCTGAAATAAATGTATCAAATACATGTGATTCCATACCTGTATTTCCCATACTTCCAATTTCTTCTTTGTCAGATATAATGCAAACTGCTGTCTTAACAGGATTTTGTATTTTCATTAAGGCTGTTAAAGATGCATAAACACATATTTTATCATCTTGACCATAACCTGCAACCATACTGTTATCAAATCCCATGCTTCTGCAAGGCATTGCTGGTACTAATTCAATTTCTGAACTTAATAAATCTTTTTCTGTTACTCCATATTTTTCATTTAAAATATTTAAAATATTTAGTTTTACAGAATCAGCTATTTCGCTGCCTATTGGCATACTTCCAATTAAAAGATTTAAATCTTCTCCTTCAATTCCATCTGCCAATTTTTTCTTCATCTGATCTTGTGCTAAATGTGGTAATAAATCTGTAATTGTAAATATCGGATCATTCATATCTTCTCCTATATTTACAGTTACTTTTTCACCATTTGTTTTAACTATAACACCATGTATTGCTAGTGGAATTGTAGTCCATTGATATTTTTTTATTCCACCATAATAATGTGTTTTTAAGTATGCAAATTCTGAATCTTCATATAATGGGTTTGGTTTTAAATCTAATCTTGGAGAATCTGCATGTGCACCAATTATATTTATTCCTTCTTCAATACTTTTCTCTCCTATAATTGCTAAGTACATACTTTTTCCACGATTATTCCAGTAAACTTTATCTCCCGCTTTTAGAGTTTCGCAGTCTTTTATGTCTTTAAATCCATTTTGATGTGCTATTTCTGTTGAAGTGCTTATAATTTCTCTTTCTGTTTTTGATTTATTCATATAGTCTATATATCCTTTTCCATAATCAAAAATTTCTTGCTTTTGCTCTGCTGTTTTAGAGTTCCAGCCATTTTCCTTTTTATTAAACAACTTATTTTTTAATTCTTCTGCTTCTTTTTTATCCATTTCCAATCTCCTCTCTATTTTTTTGTTATTGTATCACAATATTTTGTATTTAGTATACACCATTTTCAAAAAAATATTTAATTTTTATTATTTATTAGATATAAAAATGCACCTCCAAACGTTAGATTTTTGTCTAACATTTGGGGTGCATATCAGTCTTTCTAATATACATAATTTTGTGGATTATATAACGTTCCATTTACTCTTACTTCAAAGTGTAAGTGTGGTCCTGTTGAGTATCCTGTTGAACCAATTTTAGCTATTACTTGACCTTGTGAAACTGTTTGACCTTTTGAAACTAACAATTTGCTACAATGTGCATAAACTGTTTCTACACCATTTCCATGTGATACTTTAACCATATATCCATATGAATTATTCCATCCTGCAACTGTAACTGTTCCGCCAGCAGCTGCTTTAATTGGTGTTCCTGTAGAAGTTGCAATATCTAGACCCCTATGTCCAGAAGAACCTCTACCAAATCTAGTTGTTATAACTCCTGAAACTGGTCTAATTAGTGAAACTCCTAAGTTTACTTTAGTATCTGACATGCCTGATACACTGCCAGAGTATGCTGTAGCTACATATGTAACTTTTGGTGCTTCATATAATTTAGATACACTTTGTTCTACTGATGTAAAATCTTTTGTTTTTGTATCATATTTTTCTACTATCCCTAAGTCTTTCTTATTTGCACTATTTTTCTTTTTTAACTTTGCTATTACATCTTCTGCCTCTTTAAATGTAGAAACATATATTTTTTCTTTTTTATCGTCTGTTATTGCATAATATTTATAATATTGCGTACCGTTTTCTGTCACTTTAGCATATATTTCATCATCATTTGGTGTAATGTCTTTTTTCAACAAACATAATGTATATTCTGGTACAGAATTAATTTGTCTGAATGCAATTCCTTCTTCTGAATCACCTTCCATATACTGATTTATTTTATTTTGTAAATCAGCTTTATTTTCTGTATACCCTATAATTTCTCCATTTAATGAAACTGAATATGTTGGTTTATAGAAAAATGCTACTGCACTTATAATAAGAAATGCAGATAAAATAGTTAATATTATTATTTTTACTGATGTTCTAAAGAACATTGCAAATTTTCTAAAACTACTAATTTTAAACACTCCTATTCATCTTTAATTTCCTATCTATTTTATAACAAATGGTTAAAAATTACAAGTGTTTTTCAGATAATCATTAAATAAAAATACATCTCTAAATATTGGACTTCCGCAATATTTAAAGATGTATCTAATTATATAATTTTATTGATTTAATTCGTCTTTAACAGTTTGTATTTCTGTTACTGTTGCTTTTTGAGCTGGTTGATAATATCCTTTTGTTTGCGCTACTTTAAATAGCTCATATTGAAAACTTTCGTCTCCATTTCTAATTTGTTGAAGTGTTTGTCTTAATTGCATATTTTCTGCTTCTGTTATAGCTGTTTGATATGCTGTTAAGTCTGCCTTTACACTTCCTAAAATATCATTTACCATTGTTTTTTCGTCCATTATTTATTCTCCTTTCTAATTAATCATTAAGAAATGACATTAATTTTTGTTTTGTGTTTAATGCATCTTGTGCAGATTTTGCAAACATTTGCTTAATTTGTGGATCAACTGCTTGTGAAGAAAATGTATTTAATTTTTGATATGCAGTTTCATGTGCTCCTATTAAATGTCTTAAATGTTGTAATTCTAGTTGATTTAGATTTGGCATATTTATCCTTCCTTTCCTACTAATTTATTTCATATCTATTATGAGCAAATTTATAATTTTTATACAAAAATAAAGAGCAGATTTTTTTCTGCTCTTAAATAATTTCCAAATTTGCAAACTTTGCCATAAGTCTTTTATGTCCTGATTTATCAAATTGAATATCTAGTTTGTAATCGTCTCCTTCTGCTTCAATTTTTTGTATTACTCCTTCGCCGAATTTCTTATGGTAAATTCTCATTCCTTCTTTATATTTTGTAATATCTACTTCTGAACTAGCTTGCTTTTGAGATAATGAACTTAAAAAACTTTCCGCTGTTCTAAATTGATATGTAGATTTTGGTTTTATTTCGGTTTTTGCCTCATCAAATTTATATGTTGTTACTTTACCAGCTGGTGTTTTTCCATATTCCCAATTATATGGCATATCATTAAATTTTTCTTCTTGATCATTATTAACAACACCATCTAATAAATTGTCTGGTATTTCTTTAATAAATCTTGATACTGCATTATAGCTTGTAGACCCAAATATTGTTCTGTGTTTTGCACAAGTTAAATGTAAAAATTGTTTTGCTCTTGTAATTCCTACATAGAATAAACGTCTTTCTTCTTCTAGTTCTTTTGGTTCTCCAATTGATTTATAGCCCGGAAAAATGCCTTCTTCCATTCCCACTAAAAATACTACTGAAAATTCTAAACCTTTAGCACTATGTAGAGTCATTAAAGTAACTGTATTATCCTCATCTTGCATTTCATCCACATCACTTGATAATGTAATACTCTCCAAAAATTCTGGTAAAGTATTATCTGCTGATTCTTCTTCAAATTCTATAGCTACTGTCAAAAATTCTTCCAAGTTTTGCATTCTTGTTTCCGCTTCAACAGTATTTTCTAATTCTAATGCTCTTGTATAACCTGATTTATTTAAAACTTCTTTTAATAATTCTGAAATACTAAGTTCTTGTTTTTTTAATCTTAATTCTTCTATTAACTTTATAAATTCCTCTGCATTTGCTTTTACTCTATTTAGTTCAAACTCTTCTGCATGTTTAATTATTTCATACATAGAAGTTCCAGTTCTATCTGAAATTTCTTGTATTTTATCTAAACTTGTTTTTCCAATCCCACGTTTTGGTTCATTTATAATTCTTTTTAATGATAGATTATCTGATGTATTGTGAATTAATCTTAAATATGCAATAGTATCTTTGATTTCTTTTCTTTCATAGAATTTTAGTCCACCTACTATTTTATATGGTATGTTTTCTCTTCTTAAAATATCCTCTATTGCTCTTGACTGTGCATTCATACGATATAAAATAACGAAGTCTTTTGGTTTTAAATATTCTTCTGTTTTTAAATGTTCAATTTGTTTTACAACATAATTTGCTTCATCATATTCGTCTTCTGCTTGATATAAACAAGGTAGGCTTCCTTCTTCATTTTCTGTCCATAATTTCTTTTCATATTTATTTTCATTGTGTTTTATTACTGCATTTGCAGCTTTTAAGATATTGCCTGTGCAACGATAGTTTTGCTCTAATTTAATAATTTTAGTACCTGGAAAATCTTTTTCAAAATTTAAAATATTGCTAATATCTGCACCTCTAAAGCTATATATTCCTTGGTCATTATCTCCCACAACTGTAATATTTCCATAACGTGATGCTAAAATTGTTACTAATGTAAATTGTGCTTTATTAGTATCTTGATATTCATCTACTAAAACATATTTAAACTTTTCTGTATAATATTGTAAAACATCTGGATTTTCGCTTAATATATCAATTGTGTAATTTATAATATCATCAAAATCAATTGCATTATTTTCCCTTAATCTTTTTTGATATAATTCATATACTTGTCCAATTTTTTCTTTTCTAAATTCACCAGCATATTTTGCTTGATATGCTTTTGGTGTTAACATTTCGTTTTTTGCATTACTAATCTCTGATAAAACACTTCTATCTGAAAAAGTTTTATCATCTATATTTAATGCTTTTAAACATTCTTTTACAACTGTTTTTTGGTCTGATGTATCAAATATTAAAAATGATGTGTCAAATCCAATTCTGTCAATAAATCTTCTTAAAATTCGCACACAAATAGAGTGGAAAGTTCCCATCCACATCTCTTGTGCCACATCTCCAACTATTTTTTCAACTCTTTGTTTCATTTCACTTGCTGCTTTATTTGTAAATGTGATTGCCAATATATTATATGGTTTTACATTTTTTTCTGATATTAAATATGCTATTTTATGTGTTAGCACTTTTGTCTTCCCTGAACCTGCCCCAGCAATTACCAAACATGGTCCTTCCGTAGCAAGAACTGCCTCTTTTTGTTTATCATTTAGTCCTTCAATTAAATTTTGCATTTGTATTTCCTCTTTTCTTATTTTTTGCTATTACATTATACCTAAATTCAAGATTTAAAGTCAATACATTTTAGCAAATATTTGCAAACAAATTTTCTTTGATTTTTAAATTGACATTGCAAAAATCCCTATAAGTAAACCTAGCATACTTCCTACGGCTGTCATTCTTCCATGGTATAAATTATTTGCTTCTGGTGTAAGTTCTCCTGAAACAATATATATCATTGCTCCTGCTGCAAATGCTAAACACATTGCTATAATACTTTGCGAAATTCCTCCAACTAGTGCACCTAAAAAAGCGCCTATTCCTGTTGTAACTCCAGAAAGTACTACATAAAAAATCACTTTAGATTTTTTCATTCCTCCATTTTTCATAGGAACTGCCATTGAAATCCCTTCTGGTATATCATGTAAACATATTGCAATTGCTAATGATAATCCTAATTTTATTGATGCTCCAAATCCTGAACCTATCGCTAATCCTTCTGGTAAATTGTGCAAAGCTAAACCAATACTTACTACTATTCCTGTTTTTAATAGGGCATTTTTGCTATCTTTAAATCTAGTAGATTTATTAAATTTCTTATCTACTAATAAGTCGCATATAATCATCATAACAATTCCTAAAAATATTCCTAAAAATGCTGTTGGTAAATTTGTTAAATTAAAAGCTTCTGGTAATAAATCAAAGCAAACAATTGCCAACATCAGACCTGAGGCAAATGCTAAAATAAAACTTAAAAATTTTTTTGACGGATTTTTAAATTTTACTCCTACTATTCCTCCTATTGTTGTTCCAAAAGTTCCAAAAAATAACCCAATTAAAGTGGTCTTTAATATTTCGTTCAAAATAAAAACTCCTTTGAAATAAAATTCTTAATTAATTTTATTTCAAAGGAATTTATTTTATTCTTCTTCACTACCTTTTAATTTTTCTGCGGTGTCTGCTGTAATTAAGCTATCTATCATTTCATCTAAATCACCATTTAAAAAGTTTTCCATTTGGTATATTGAAAGTCCAATTCTGTGGTCTGTTATACGACCTTGTGGATAATTGTATGTTCTTATTTTTTCACTTCTATCACCACTACCAACTTGACTTTTTCTTGCATTTGCAACTTCACTATCTTGTTTTGCTTTTTCTTGTTCATATAATCTTGAACGAAGTAATTTCATAGCATAATCTCTATTTTGGAATTGTGATCTTTCAGTTTGACATTCTGCAACCATTCCTGTTGGAATATGTATTAAACGAACTGCTGAAGATGTCTTATTAATATGTTGTCCACCAGCTCCTGAAGCTCTAAATACTTCCATTTTAATATCAGCTGGATTTATATCTATTTCTACATCTTCTACTTCTGGTAATACTACTACAGTTGCAGTTGATGTATGAATTCTACCACTAGCCTCTGTGTCTGGAACCCTTTGTACACGGTGTACTCCACTTTCGAATTTTAGTCTGCTATATGCACCTTTTCCTGTAATCATAAAAGATATTTCTTTATATCCACCTAGTCCAGTTTCATTTTCATTTAATATTTCTAATTTCCAGTGTTTTTTCTCTGCATACATAGAGTACATTCTAAATAAAGTACCTGCAAATAAAGCTGCCTCTTCTCCTCCAGCTCCACCACGAATTTCGCAAATTACGTTTTTGTCATCATTTGGATCTTTTGGAATTAATAAAATTTTAATTTCTTCTTCTAATTTAGGAAGTTTTTCTTTATTTTCTTCAATTTCTATTTCCGCTAATTCTTTCATTTCAGGGTCTTTTAGCATCTCTTTTGCATCTTCTATTGCTTGAGTAGCCTTTTTATATTCTTTATATTTTAAAACTACTGGTTCAATTTCAGCGTGTTCCTTCATAAGTGCTTGCCATTGTGTTTGTTGTGCAATTATTTCTGGGTCACTAATTTTTCTTGTAACCTCTTCATATCGTTTTTCAACTTCATCTAATTTTTGAAACATTATTTTTTCTCCTCTTTTATTAATGAACAGAATTATTATACCATAAATATACCTATAATTCAACTAAATTATATTTTATATTAATTGAATCTAGAATTTGTTTTTCTCTATTGCTACAAGTTAAAATAATGATTTGATGTTCTTCAGATTGTTTTGCTAAAAATATTAAACTATTTTTTAATCTCTCATCATCAAAATATGCAAAAGTTTCATCTAATATAATAGGCATTTTTTCATTTGATATTTCATCAAGCATTGAAAGTCTTAAAGATAAATATAATTCATCAATTGTTCCTGCACTTAATCTATTTGCTGAAATATATTCTCCATTTTCTAGTTCTACAACCAAGCCTTTTTCCTCATTAAATATTACTTTCTTATATTTTCCATTTGAAATATTACTTGCAATATTTGACAAATTTTGTGTGAATTTTGGAGTAACATTACTCTTCATTTTTTCATATGCTTTTTCCAATAAATCTTTTGTAGCTAATATACATTTATTTTTTTCTTGTAATTCACTTAATTGTTCTTGTAAGTTTTCATATTCTTCTTCTTTAGAAATAAAATCTTCCAATTTATTATTGATACTGTTTTCTTCATATTCAATACCATTTAATTTTAATTTATATTCTACAATTTTTTTATTTGAATTTTCTAATTCTTTTTCTATTTTGATTTTTTCTTCTATATTAAAGTTAATTTTATCATCTAATCCTTTTAATATATCTTTTTTTTCTAGATTGAATTTAAATATTATATCTTCTTTTTCCTTTTCTATTTCTTTTTCTAATTTTTTTGTATTTTCTTCTAACAAATTAATTTCACTATTTAATATTGTAATTTTTTCTTTCAATTCATTATCTATTTTTTCTTTTTCAATATTTTTTTTATTTTTTAAAAAATAAAAAATAAATATTATTATTTCAAAAGGAATAAAAAATAAAATTAAATAATTTATTATTTTATTTTTTATTATATTAAAATTAAATAAATTTAAAATAATTAATAAAATAAAAATTATTCCAAAAATAAAATAATTTTTTTTAAGTCTATTTTTTTTCAAATTTAATTTAACATTTTTTGTATTATTTTTTTCTAAATTATTTTTTTCTTCTATTTTATTTTTTAGTTTTTCCTGATCTTCATTTTTCATTTTGCTCTTTAATGTGTTTTTCTCTAACTCGATTTCGTATTTCTGAGTTAACATATTCAGTTTGCTTAGTATGTTATTTTTGTTTTCTTCATCATTCATTTTTTTTCTTAAATCTATCACATCAGATTCTAATTTTTGTTTTTCATCTAGCAACTGTTTTTTTGTCTTTAAGTCATTCAGCGCTATATTCAATCTATTTTGTACTGTATTAATAGGTCTATCTTGTGTTCTTGTAGTTCCTACCTCTTCTACTAGTCTTTTATTTAACTTATCCATTGCCTTTTGAAATGACACCTTATCTTCTCCTGTTCCCGCAATGTTTGCGAGCTTTTGTACCAAGATGCTCTGCGACTGGTTATCTAATATTACCTCTTGCTGTGGTGACATTATTGTAGATAAGTATGTTTTTTCATCTATTCCTGTCTGTTGATAGAAGAATTGATTTCCATCCTTTTTGTCAATTTTAAACTTGTTAGAAATGTCGTCAAATTTTGAATCAACTACAACCGGATTTTTCTTTTTGAAGTCTCTATATATTTCAAATTGTTCATTGTCATCCAACTCGTATTTAATCTTCCCTGAAAATTCTTCACCACTCCATGGTAAGTATTTTTCATAATCTGATATTTCTTTTCCATTTTTATTTTTAGAAATTCCAAAAAAAATATTTTTTAAATAATTTAATAAAGTAGATTTTCCTGTTTCATTTTTTCCATAAATAATATTTATATTATTTTCTAAATTTATTTCTTTTTGTTTTAAATTTCCATAATTATTTATTTTTATATTTTTAATTTTCAAATTATTTTCTCCTTATATAAAAAATATTTTTAATTAATTATTATTTTAATATAATTATTTAATAATTATTTTTTATTATTTTATTTTTTTATTATTTAATTATTTTTAATTATCTAAAATAGAAATACCGATTTCTAATATTTTATCTAATTCCTCTTTTGAATAATTATTTTTAGTTAATTCTTCTTTTATTTCATTTATAAAAATTCCCTTTAAAGTATTATCATTTGCCATTTTTTCTAAATCATAATTTAATTTGGTTTTATCTTTTATTTTTATAATATTTTCTCTACCAACGAATTTATACAAATTATTAATATTTATCTCAAAACTTCTTTCTCCAATTAATATTATTTTATATAAATTGTTTTCTTCTAAATATATATTATTTATTTTCTCTGTTAAATCTTCTTCGTCATTTATTTCAGTTACATCAAATTCTATCTCTTTAAATTCTCTATTATCTACAGGAATAAATGCTAATTCTAATTTCTCCTTTTCAACATTTCCAACAATAAAACCATGTTTTCCTAATTCATCAAATCCCATTGCAATTGTAGAGCCTGGATATACTATATTTTGATTTTTTTCCGTGTTATAGTCTAGCTTATGTATATGCCCTAGCGCTACATAATCAAAACCTATTTCTTTTAATCTACTTTTATTAATCGGATTATATTCTAATTGTAATTTATCACTTGCATTAAGGCTTCCATGAGTAATTAATATATTTATTTTATTTTTATCTTCTAATATAATGTTTTCAATTTCAGATTTTTCACAATAAAAATCTTCAAATCCTACTCCATAAATATTTGCATCTTCATTTTCTACTTTTTCTATTCTAGATGTAAATATCTTTACATTATTATTCCATGCAAAATTTTTGTACATAGAGTCAGCTACATATGGATCATGATTTCCTGGAGTAATGAATATCTTTGTTTTTGGAATTTGTTTAAATAAATCATTTATATATTCTATTGTACTTTTTCTAATGTAATTATGCTCATAAAAGTCTCCAGCAATAAACAAATAACCAATATTATTTTCCTTTATATAGTTTATTATTTTTCTAAATATTTCTCTTTGTTCCATTCTTCTTATTTTACCAAAATCACCTTTTGAATTTAAATACGAAAAAGGTGTATCAAAATGCATATCTGCAATATGTATAAATTTCATTTTTTTTTACCTCTTTTATTTTTATTTTTTAATTTTATTTATTTATAATTTTTAATTTTATTTATTTCATTTTTAATTTTATTTTTAATTTTATTTATTTTTAATTTGATTTTTAATTTTATTTATTTTATTTTTAATTTTGTTTATTTTTTATTTTATTTTTGTTTTGATATTTTAATTTTATTTACTTTTAATTTTTATTTTATTTGTATTTGTTTTCATTCTTTGTTTTTCATTTTCTAATTTTGTATTGATTGTTTTTATCTTTTTCATTTTCTAATTTCTATTTTTGTTCTCTCTTTTCGTTTACAATTTTATCCATTTTCAATTTTGGCAATTTATTTTAAAAATCAAATTTCTTTTTTCATATTCTTATTGTATATTATATTCTAGGTTTAGTCAATACTTAGATTTTTTTGCTTTTTTGTCAATTTATTGTTTGTGTGTTCGTTTTGTTTACAACCTATACTGTTTTTCTTCTTGTTTATATTTCTGATTTTGTATTTTATGTATACCTCGTGCGTTTTTTGTGCATTTTTCCTATTTTTGTTGTAGCCGAAGGATTTTAGACATTTTTTTTATTCATTTTAATGTTTTTTTCCTCTCCTTAATCTCTATTTAGGCTAGACTCTCTTCCATCGATTTCGGATAATGCATATTAAAGTATAGATTTTTTTGTCTTTTTGGTCATAGCTTTTGCATTTTTTATCATTTGTTTATCTCTTGACAATTTGATATCTTTCTATATCTTAATTTTTTGTCTTGTCTTTTTAGTCTGTTTTTTTGTTTGCTTTGTTTTATATGTTTTATTAGTCTTTAGTTTCTTGTTTGTATTTCCTTCTGATAAGGTTTTGGTTACTCACTTTTTATTTTGGTTCTATTCAAAACTATTTTTGGTTATTTAAATCATATTTTTGGTTTTAATTTTATTTATTATTTATTTTATTTGTTTTTATTTTTTTATTTTATTTATTATTTATTTTGATTTTATTTATTTTTTTATATAATTATTTTTAATTAATAATATTATTTATAATATTTTATTTTTCATATAATTATTTAAATTAATTATATTGCTACTTAATGCAAAAAAATAAATGATAAAATAATTACCATTTATTTTTTATTTAAATTTATTTATTTTTAGTTTTCATCTATAGGTCCAAATAACTCATCAAATTTAGCCTCTAATTCTTTTTGAACATCTGCTGAAAATATTTCGTTATCTTCATTTTCTTGTGGTAACATTGGTGCATCATCTTCTATTTTATTTATTTTTTGTTTTTTATTTTCTTCTATATTATTTTCTACATTTAATTCACCTGATTTATTTTCTGGTACATTTTTTTCATTTGCCTTATTTTCTTCTTGTTTATTTGTATTTTCCTTTTTATCATCTATATCATCAAATAAATCATCTAATGATTCAACCTTTAAATCATTTTTCTTGCTATTTTCTTCATCTTCTACATAAGGATTATATGGATTATATTTTCTCCATTTTCCTCTATCTCCAACATTAAAGTCTAAATGATTTAAAGTATATGCTGCTAATTTCTTAGCCATTGGACTTTCAAAATAATAATATTTTTTAGCCTTTATTGGCTTTATTCCTTTTTCATAAATAATACATTCATCATTATCCATTCTTCTTAGCTCGTCTGGTGTCATCAATGCTCTTCCTAATACCTGATCAGATTCACTAACACCCTGTCTATGATAATGTTTATCTCTATTTATTGACGTACTATCTCTTGTAATTGTCTTTTCTCCTAATGCCTTTGAAAAATATTCTACTGTTTTAAATGAGTTACTTCCTAAAAATACGTGTGTATCACAGTTACCCATAATTGTTTCATATGATTTTTCATAAACTGCTTCTAATTGGTCTAAGTTTTGTAAAATAACACTAAATGAAATACCTCTACTTCTACTGGTTGATATTTTTTTATCAAAGTCTGGTATTTTACCAATATTGGCAAACTCGTCACATATAAAGAATGTTGGAGTTTTTAATCTTCCTCCATTTTCATCTGCAAAATTATATAATTGTTGTATCATTTGTGAAAAGAATATTGTTAATAAAAAGTCATATGCTGTATGTGTATCTGAAGATATAACATATACTGCTGTTTTTTTGCTTCCTATATCTTCAAAATTAATTGTATCTGTTGAAGTTACTTCTGCAATTTCTTTTGAATCAAATTTACCAAGTTTAGATTGTAACGAGCTTAGTATTGATCCATATGTTTTTTCTGGTGCTATTTCAATTGATTTATAATTCATTCTTGCTGGGTGGTCATATGGTAATTGATTCATAAGTTCTGTTAATAAGTTACTACCACCATTTGTGTTTGCTGCTCTTACTAGTTCTGAGCAACTTGCTAAGTTTTGTTCTTCTTCTGGTCTTGTTGCCATTAAATAATATATTAATGCTTTTAATAGCATTTCTGCCATATCATCCCAATATGGGTCTGAACTACTTCCTGCTTCTGATTTCTGTCCTTTTACTATTGTATTTGCAATAACGTCAACATCTATTTCGCTAGATATGTGCATTAATGGATTATATCCATCACTATTAGCAGGATTTACTAAATTTAATACTTTTATATCATATCCATTTTGTTTTAAAAATCCTGAAGTTTTATCATATAGCTCACCCTTTGGATCTGTAAATACATATGAGCCTAACATTTGATATGCATTTGGTATTGAGTATGATGCTGATTTACCAGAACCAGAACCACCGACTACCAATACATTTACGTTTCCTCTTTTATCAACTGGTAGGTAATGATTTTGTGCTAATAAAATACCTTTATTTCTGCTTAATACTTTATATTCCTCTCCGCCTTCACTCCAGTCACTTGAACCATGTTCAATATCTTTGTAATCACTTTTAGCTTTTGATCTAAATAATCCTATTGTTGAGAATATAATATATATAATTGTGTAATATGCTAATGTTTTTAGAAATACACCTATATATTTCTCTCCAAATATTTTTCCAAAAGTATTAAAACTTGTAATATTAGAAAATATTTGCTCTATAAATATACTAAAATCAAAAATTCCATTGTTTACTGATTCAACAATGGAATATGCAATTGGAGAAACTAGGATTATTGCTAAAACAATCCATAGAACTCCTATTATTATTAAACTTTTTTTATTATCTTTTAATGTTTTTCTTACTTTCATATTCATAAATTTATCACCTTTTCATTAGTTTTTATCTACTAACCTCTGCTTTTTCTTTTTCTTCTTTTCCTTTTACTTTTCTTCTTTCTTCTCCTTGTTTAGCAATAATCTTAACAGCTCTTGGATCAAGCATAATTATAACTCCATCGTTTGTTACTAATCGACTTCCATTTTTAACTTCTTCTACGTGACTTTCTCCAGCATTAATTCCCATTTCTCCTTGTTCTTGAATATGGTCTTTCAATACTGTGTCTAAAGTTTGACCATTTTCAATTTCATATTTATTTTCACGTGTATTAAATACTATTTCCATTCCAGTTACTTCTGTTTTATTTTGGTTATTTTCTGAACGTACAGTTGTACTACTCATATAAATACTCCCTTCTATTCTTTACTCTCTCTGATTTCAAATGCAAAATATGACTTGTATGGTTTTAGTTTGCATTTGCCTTTTACCTCATTTGTTTCTTCATCAAAATATAGAATTGGTTTGATTTCTTCTGTTGTTTCTGGATCTATTATTGATATAGGCCTTTTTAAATCCGGTGTATATCTAAACTCTTTATATTCTTGCTCTTGCTCTGAATATAAAGTATTAAACTTAATTGGTATAGGACGTTTAGCTATTTTTACTTTGTCTTCTTCTAAAAGTCCCATGTTAATAACTACTCTATCTTTCCCAAAAGATAAAATTACTAATTCTTCCTCATTTTCTGGTTCATCAATAAAAAATGTCTTCTTTTTTAAATTTCCATTTAATTCCTCAGCATACTGTAAACGTTGTACTGTGAATTTTGGATATTCTTGTAATAATTCCTTTGATGTTTTAATTACTCTATAAATTACTGTGCTTACTCCTTGAGGATCTGTAATACTAAAGTGTTTACCTTGTATTTTGTCCATCTTCTATACTCCTTTTTCTATGAATTGTAGTATAATACATAGTTTGTCTTTTGTTAAATTTCATCACTACATTAGATTATAGTACATTTTCAGCAATATGTCAACCTTTTCGGGTGATAAAACTTATGTTAACTATGTATTTCTCTTGGATTAAATTTTGATATTTTCTTTAATTGTTCAAATAATTTCTTTTCTTCATCTGTTATATCAGTAGGATTCATTATTTGAATATTTATAATTAAATCTCCTCTACCACCTTTTCCGTCAAGGTAACCCTTTCCTTTAAGCTTTAAACTTTCTCCACATTGTGTTCCTTGTGGTATATATAGTAATATTTCTTCATCAATAGAGGAAATATTTAATTTTGTTCCTAAAGCTGCTTCCCAAGGTGCAACATATAAATTTGTAATTAAATCAACACCATTTAATGTAAATTTTTTATCGTTTTCTATATGAATTCTTACTAATAAATCCCCAGCTTTTCCTCCATTTTCTCCAGGCTTGCCCTGTCCCATTAAACGTATTTTTTCTTCATTTCTAATTCCAGCTGGTATCTTTATATTAAATTCTCTCATTTTTCCGTTTACTGCTCTTAATGCTAGCTTTTTTTCTACTCCATAAAATGCATCAAATATAGACACTGCAATCTCAGTTTCTATATTTTCTCCTTTTATAGGCACTTTATTATCTCTTGTCTCTTCATTTTTAGTTTTACTGTTTTTAATCTCTCCAAAAAACATTTGAAAAAACTCAGCAAATGCAGATTTTTTTTCTCTTTTAGCTTGTCCTCTATTTTTTTGCTTTTTACCTATACGAGAATTCCACATTCTATCATATTTTCTTCTTGTAGAAGAATTTGATAATGTTTTATATGCTTCATTTATATCTTTAAATCTTTCTTCTGAAAAATTACTCGTAGTATTAATATCCGGATGATATTTCTTCGCCTGTTCTCTATATGCTTGTTTTATTTGTTCTGTTGTTACATTACTGTTTGGTAGTCCCAATATTTTATAATAATCTTTGAAAATCATTTAGATTTCCCCCTAGTATGCCCTCTAATTTCTCCGTCTTTTGTTATGTGCATCATTATATCATATATTTTTAGTGTTTTAAATAGTTTTAAGCTAATTCTATTAAATTATCTAACAATTTTGAATATGATATTCCACATTCTTCCCACAATTTTGGATACATGCTAATTTGAGTAAATCCTGGTAAAGTATTTATTTCATTTATGCATACTTTGTTATCACTTTTTCTAATAAAGAAATCGACTCTTGCCAATCCTTTTCCATCAACTGCTTTAAAGGCTTTTATTGCTAACTTTTTAATTTCTTCTTGTTTTTCTTTTTCAATTTCTGCAGGAATAACTACTCTAGATTGTGCATTATTATATTTTGCATCAAATGTATAAAAATCTTCTGCTGGTAAAATTTCTCCTACACAAGTAGCTTTTACGTCTGTGTTTCCAAGCACAGCACATTCAACTTCTCTTCCTATTATTTCTTCTTCAATTAAAATTTTAGTATCATATTTACTTGCATACTCAATAGCTTGTTTTAATTCTTCTACATTTTCTGCCTTATTTATTCCAACTGATGAGCCTGAATTAGATGGCTTAACAAAAACTGGTAAGCCCAATTTATTTTCTATTTTTTCACAAATTTGATCTAAATTTAATGTTTCTTCATCAAAATTCTTATGAACATATGTATATTTTCCCTCTTCTGATTTTACATAAGCATAGTTTGCTTGTGGTATTTCTGCTTTGTCAAATACTATTTTTGCGTATACTTTATCCATACAAATGCTTGAGCTAAGCACCTTGCAACCTACATACTTAATTTTTAATAATTCTAATAAGCCTTGAATTGTTCCATCTTCTCCGTATAAACCGTGTAATACAGGAAATGCTATATCCAAACTTTTTAAATATTCAAATTCATTTTCTATTTTTTCTAGTTCTGTTATTTCATCTCCAACATGTAATGGAACAATGTCTTGTACTGGTTTTGTATATTTATACCATTCTCCGCTTCTACTAATATATATTGGTAGAATTTCATATTTTTGTTTATCTAAATTAGAAATTATTGAAGTTCCCGAAGATATAGAAACCTCGTGTTCTGTGGACATTCCGCCAAATATAACACCTATTTTTTTCATCGACTCTTTCCTTTCATTTATGGAACACACTGTGCTCCGCTACAATTTTTCATAGATTTCTTAACATTATCATTTTAGCAAATAGCTTCACAAATTTCTGTAAATTTCATATAATTTGATGCTTTTATTAATACAACATCATCTTTTTGTAATGTCTTATTTAATAAATTTATTGCTTCTTCATTTGAATTACAATGATATGTATTTTCCACTCCGCCCTCTTTAGCTTTATTTATTAAATTTTCTACCTCTGTTCCTACACAAATAAGAATATCAATATTATCTTGTGCAACAACTTCTCCAATTTTTTCATGTATTTCTTGGCTATATTCTCCTAGTTCTCCCATATCTCCTAATACAGCTATTTTCCTTGGATTAGGTAATTTGCTCATATAATCCAAAGCAGCTTTCATTGAATCATAATTTGCGTTATAACAGTCATTTATAACCATAGCGCCACATTTTGCTTGTTTTATTTCCATTCTTTTTTTAGTAAGTTCAAAATTTTCTATTCCTTTTAATGCCTTTTCAATTGGAATTTCAAATACTTTCGCAACACTTAAAGCACATAAACTATTTGATACAAAGTGTTCTCCACCAACTGGAATATGTACCTTATATGTTTTAGAATCTATAACAGCTTCACAATCTGTTCCATTTTCATGGAATATTGCATTTTTTCCTATAATCATGCTTCCTGCTTGTGTTCCATATGTAATAACATTATATTTATCTTTTTCTTTTTCATACCACGCATTTAATAAATCATTATCATAATTTATTATTACTGTTCCATTTTTATTTAATCCTTCTAGAATTTCAAGTTTTGCTTTTAATATATTTTCTCTTGATCCTAAAAGTCCAATATGTGCTGTTCCTATGTTTGTGATAATTGCAACATCTGGTTTTGCAATTCTAGAAAGTAAACTTATTTCTCCAAATGAGTTCATTCCCATTTCAAGTACCATTATTTCTTCATCTTTTAAACTAAGTAATGTAAGTGGCATACCTATTTCATTGTTGTAATTTCCTTGTGTTTTTAGTACTTTATATTTTTGTGAAAGTACACTTGCCACCATATCTTTTGTACTTGTTTTTCCTACACTTCCTGTAATTGCAACCACTGGAATATTGCACATACTTCTTTTATATTCTGCTAATTCTTGTAAACATTTTACTGTGTTTTCTACTAAAACTATTGTTGCTTCTGGGTATTTTTTTAATACTTCGTTTGAAACTTCTACATTTTGTAAAATACATGCTATAGCGCCTTTTTCTAGTGCTTGTTCATATAGGTTACTGCCATTAAAATTTTCACCTTGAATTCCCAAATAAATTTCACCTTTATTTAGAATTCTTGTATCTTTGCATAATTTGTCAAAAACTAAATTTTCATTACCTTGAATTAACTTTCCATTGCATTTCTCTATTATATCTTTAATTGTTATTTCCATATTTCTACCTTCTTCTTTTTTATTTATTATATTCCAATTTATATAATTTTTGCAATAAATTTATACGAAAAAATCAAGGCGAAAATAATTTACTAAAATGTCGTTTTATGTTATACTTTCAACTATATTAAAGTAAATTAATTAATCGGAGTAACTAATGAATAATTATAAAGTTTTATTTAGTCTTAGAATATTAAAAAATATATTGAATACTTTTGTAGATAGTTTTTTAGTTTTATATTTTCTAGATGTTTCGGATAGAAATATAGTTCCTTTAGGAATATACAAATTAGTTGCAGTAATTGCTATATACAGTGTAATATTCCTAACACGAAATCTTGCTAAATCTAAAAACAGAGCCAACTTAATGAGAATTGGTATTGTACTAGATTTTGTGTATTTTTTAACTATTATATTGTTAAAGGACAATGTTGTTAATTATATATATTTAGTTGGGTTATTATATGGATTAGAAGAAGGATTTTACTATTCTGTATATAATATTCTTGAATCAGATGGAATTACAAATGAAGAAAGAGCGAAATTTGCTGGTTCATATACAGCATTAGAATCTATTTTATCTATTATATTTCCACTTATATTTGGAAGTTTAATATCTACCACAGGATTTTTAAAAAGTTTAATAGTTGTTTTTTTAATAGTAATTGTACGAATTATATTATCGTTTATATTTAAAGATACTAATATTCCTAAGAGCAACAAAACTAATATGAAAAAATACTCTGAGTTAACCAATGAAGATAAAAGATTTAAACAAATATATAAAGTAAAATTTTTAGATGGTCTTGTATATTCAGATGCAGCATTTTCATATATAGTAACAATATATATAATAAAGGTATTCTCAGATAGTTTTAGTCTAGGAGTATTTACATCAATATTTAGTGTAATAACTTTTATTATTGGAGTTTTATTTGCAAAATTCATAAATAAAAAATACTATGTTTCTGCAATAAAGGTATCTATGATATTTACAATATTATCATTATTTTTAATGATTCTTAATTGTAATCCAGTAACAATAATATTGTTTAATTTATTTCAGACAATATCTAAAAAATTGAAAAATTTAATAATTGGTAATACTCAGGCTAATCTAAGTAATCATAATAAAATTGCAAAAGAATATAAAACAGAATATTGGTTAGCTAATGAAAGCTCCCTTGTAATAGGAAGAGTATTAAGTAGTAGCTTATTTATATTATTAGCATATATTAATACAACAATAATGATAGTCTTATATGCATCATTTTTATTATGGTTTACCGTAGATGCTATAAAGTTACAGAAAATTGTATTGGAGGAAAATTAAAATGAATATAGGAATAGATATAGATGGAGTTTTGATAGATGATGATACATATAGGTTAGACACTATAACAAAATATTGTTATGAAAATAATTTGCCTGATTTGGACAAGCCATATAATTATGAAAGTAAATGCACTTGGTCTGAGGAAATTAAAGAAGACTATAGACAAAAATATTATTTTGAATATGTAAAAAATATTCCTGCAAGGGCTTTTGCATCAGAAATAATTAAAAAATTGCATGATGAAGGTAATAAAATAATAATTATAACTGGAAGATATAAAACACAGGAAGATTCTAGTATTGGTGAACAAATGAGAAAAGATACTGTTGATTGGTTAAACAAAAATGATATTATTTATGATGAAATTTGTTATGCACACTGTCCTAAAACTAAAGAAATAAAAGAAAAAAATATTGATATAATGATAGATGACAGTCCAGCAATATTACCTGAAATAGTCAAAATTACAAAAGTATTATGTTTTGATAATAGATACAATAGAGATTTAATATATAACAATATGACCAGAGTATTTAGCTGGTATGATATTTATAGAAAAATTAAACAAGTATAGCCTAAAAACTATACTTGTTTGATTTTTTGCAAATTACTGAGCTGTTCTATTAGCAATTTCTATTGCTTTTGTAACAATGTTACCACAAGTTTTTGATGGTACGTTTCCCCATCCTCCATCTTGTTTTACTTGTTCATAAACTCCAAGCTCTTTTGCAATTTCTTCTCTTAATTTATCAGAAATAAGTCCTTTGTTTGCCACTTTGAATTTACCTCCTGACAGATTTAATTTTGTGAAAAATATTTTGTTCTTACTTGATTAACAGGGAGAGTTTTAAATTCTTTATTACTCATTTATTTTCACATTATTATTATTAGCAATTTATTAAAAAATATTTTTAATATTTTTTCCAATGTATTAATGTGTTAATGTTCCATTTGGAGTATTTGTTATTACTAAAATATCTTGTTCTTCTCCTGTTTTAGCATTTATATATACTAAAAAATCAGTATCTTCAACTTTTCCTTTAAATTCCCAACATAATACTTCAGTTTTCCATTCAGTTGGAATTATTGCCAAATTTTCACTTAAAATTTCTATTTTTGAATTTAAATCTTTTTTAGCTTGTTCTTTTGTTATTTTTACATCTGATATATTTCTTTTTTCGTGACTATTTAAATATCCTGTTGTTTCAATTCCCATTATTTCTCCATTATCTAGAGCAACCTTTAATTTAATTAAATCCGGATATACAGTCACTCCATCTTGTTCATATGCATAATTTATTGTTACAATTCCATCTTGTTTTAAATAGTAGGTTTCTTTCATATCATCAAATCCACGAGATTTTAAAAAATCCTTTCCTATTTCGTCTGCTCTTTCTTGTGTTACACTTTCTGCTTGAATATCTCTGTTATAGTTCATAAATACTACGTGCCCACCTTTTTCAGAAATAGATATTACCATATTTGAATTTGTTTCTCCATTTACTTTTACACTAAAATCAAATGTTGGCATATTAGTGTTTTCGGATTTTCCTGTTGAAGTTATTTCTTGAACTTTGTCTTCTCCAATAAATTTTTTAGCAATTTCTTGTGCTTTTTGTTCATCTATATTATCACCTGTTAGTCCTCTCTTTTCTTTGCTAGTTATGTGTTCAGAAAATGCTCCATCATAAATTAAGCCTGAATATTCGTGGAAGTTTTGCTCCATATTACTAAAACTACTTTTTGAAATATTGCTAACTTCCTGCGCAAAAGCAACACTTCCTTTTTTAGTTAATTCTCCCCAACTAATTCTTCCACTTCCTATATCTGCGGATAATTGGTCTAAAGTATTTTTTAATTGTACGCTATAATTATGCAATTCTTTTAAATTATCTAAATCCTCTTGTGTTAATTTTTCATTTTTTATATTTTTTCTAGATAATGAAAAACTATAATCACTCACTTGGTTTAAAAATTTTGCTGTATTCTCAAGTTCTACCGATTCTATAGGTAATCTTGACAAATACACTTGTGCTAAATTGGCTTCTTTCCATACATTTGTTAATGTTTCTGCTCCATGTTCTGAGGTACTTGATATAAGTGATTTTGCCAAATATGTTTCTACATCTTGTACGTAATTTACTAATTCATAAAAAGCCATATTATATTGGTTTTCTGATGCCTGTCTATAATCTACTTGTTTCTTATAAATCCATATCCCCATTGCTATTATTATAGCAAATAAAACTACTACAACACTAAGCATGTGTCTATCTTTTAATCTATTTTTCCAATCTACTAATTTATTCATTTTTTATCTTCCTTTCTTATTTATGGAGCACGCTGTACTCCGCTACAATTTTTCATGAATTACTTAACACTATCCTTATTTGCAAAATCTATGTTTTCCAATAGTTTTTATAAGAGGTCTTGACCAAATCCACTTGTTTGTTGCAGTGGCAGGATTAAAATAATATACAGCACCATCAGTTGGATCCCACCCATTCATTGCATCTCTTGCAGCTTTCATTACAGTTGCTTCATCCTCCATAGCTTGATTTATTTGTCCGTCAGACACTGCCGTAAAAGCACCAGACTGATAAATCACACCTGCAATAGTGTTTGGAAATCTCGAATCTTTTACTCTATTTAATATAACTGCTCCAATTGCCACTTGCCCTTCATAAGGCTCTCCTCTTGCCTCCCCATTTATTGCTCTTGCAAGAAGCTGTACGTCTGAACTGCTGCCACTACTTGCAGCTTGCACTTCTTCCTTTGGTAACCTATTTATTACATAAATAATAAGAAATATTAAAGCTATAAAAATACTAAAAATCAATTTTTTTCTCATAATAAACTCCTGAATTTTTGTTATTGGTATTTTGCACATTTTTTTGTAAAATTATTCATTTTATTGTGATTTTGAATAATGTGTGATACAATTGGTTCAAATAAATACAAGGAGAAATAAATTTTATGAGAAAAGTGATAATCTTTTATGCATCCTATGGTGGTGGACATTTATCAGCTGCAAAATCTATTCAAAAATACATAACAGAAAATTATGAAAATGTTGAAACTCAAATGATAGACTGTATGAAATATGTAAATAAACCTATAGAAAAAGTGACAACTGGTGCTTATAGAGAAATGGCTAAAAAAGCTCCAAAGTTGTGGGGCAAAGTATATGAAGGCTCTCAAAAAGGATTACTTTCTGAAATTAGTAAAGATAGTAATAAATTGATGGCTAAAAAATTAGGAAAATTAATTAATAAAATAAATCCTGATTTAATTATTTCCACTCACCCATTCAGTAGTCAAATGGCAAGTTATTTAAAAGAAAAAGGTAAAATTGATTGTGAAATTGCAACAATTTTAACTGATTTTGCTATTCATAAACAATGGCTTGTTGGTAGTGAATATACAAATAATTTCTTCGTCTCAAATGATAATATGAAAAATGATATGATTGAATTAGGAATAAATGAAAATAAAATCCATGTTACCGGAATTCCTATGTCTGATAGATTTTTCGAAAATTTTGATAAAGAAAAAATCTATAAAATGTTTGAATTAAATCCTAGTAAGAAAGTAATTTTATTTTTCGGCGGTGGCGAATTTGGTTTAGGAAAAGATAGAACTGTGCAAGTTTTAGAAGCTTTTATTAAAAAACTTACTGATTTTCAAATTGTTGCTGTTGCTGGTAAAAATGAAAAAATGAAAGAGGCTTTTGAAGAATTAGTTAAAAATAATCAAGCTGAAGATAGAGTTAGAGTTCTTGGTTTTACAGATAAAGTTCCTGAACTTATGAATATATCTTGTTTAGTGGTAAGTAAGCCTGGTGGTCTTACAACTACTGAGAGTTTAGCTTCTAACTTACCTATGATAATTATTAATCCAATACCCGGTCAAGAAGAAGAAAATGCTGAATTTTTAGAATCTAAAGGTGCTGGTATCTGGCTTAGATCAGATGCTAATCCAGATGAAATTATTGATTTGGTATTTAAAGATGAAAATAAACTTATTGAAATGAGAGAAAATGCAATTAAACTTGCTAAAAAGAATTCTACTAAAGAAATTTGTGATATATTATTAAAATAAATTTTTATATTTATATAATATAAAAATTAAGATGTGGTAAATTTTATTATTTACTACATCTTATATTTTTGCTCTCGCTTTTACTACAAACCTTTTACTTCCATCTTTATTGCATGTTATCAATGTTACTTCTGTATTGCCTTTTGTCAACTGACTTGTACAATCTGTGTCATATGGTCCAACAGTATAGGTATCATATACTTCATAGTCTAAAGTTTTTCCAGTTAAATCTGTTATTTTTACAATTGCTCCATTTTTTATTTTATTTAATTTTCCAAAAAATCTTGAGTCTTCATAATTATGTCCTACTATGCACATATTCCCAACTTCATTTGGTTTAGCACCCCAATATTTGTTTAATGATATTTTTAGTAATGCATCTGAAGTTGATGATAAAACTGGATATTCTATTCCAAGACTAGGAATATTTAAATTAGCTATTACTTTATAAGTCTTTCCATTACTTGCTTTATATGTTGATGAAATTTTTGTATTGTTAGCAGTAATATTTTGAGATTGTGTTTTTGTACTAGTTACATTATTTTCGTTTTTAATATTATTTTGTTCTTCTTGATTATTTATATTATTATTGAGTTCAACAATTATTTGATTTTCCTTTTGAGTATTATTTACTTCTATATTATTATATTGAATGTTTTCCTCACTTTTTTGAATATATGTATTGCTTTTTTCCTCTTGTATATTTGATACAACAGCATATATTTTATATGAAGATATCGCCACGGTTACCCCTAATATTAAAGGAAGTATAAATATTCTTTTTCTTTTTCGTACATTTGAAGTTATATTTGTGTTTTTTCCCTGATAATCATTTGGCACAAATAGAATTTGATTCATTCTTTGTCTCCTTAAAGTATTATTTAAGAGGGATTATATTCTTAATCTAATAAGTTTATATAAATTTCCCCCTTAAACAACAAGTATTAAATATCTCTTAGTTTATTTGTTCTTATAAATGCATATCCACCACATAAAGCAGTAATTGTAATAACTACAATAACTCCCATTCCAATACCTGTTTGAGGTAATTTTCCTGTTGCTTTAGTATTATCTGTTATTTTATCAGTCTCATCTGGTATATTTGAAGCTTTTCCGCTTCCATCCATTGAATAAATTTCTGCTTCATATACTGTTTTAGTATCCATTACTAACTTTCCCCATAGTGCGAACTTCTTTGTACCTGTAAAACCTGATAAATCTTTTTTAAATTTTCCATCTTTAGTTTCTACCCAATCTTTTTCATTATATTGTGGTAATGTCTGTTTGTATTTTGTTAAAAATTCAGCATATGTTATTTTTGAATTTTTATATTCTTCTTTTAATGCTGTTAATTCACTAAACTTTTTATCAGTTACTTCTACAAATTGATAGTATAATTTATAATTTCCTGTATAGTTTTTTACCGTTATACTTGATGTACCATTAAATATTACATATGGGAAAGACAAATATTGTTTTGTGTCTTCTGTACCTGTATTATTATTTGAATTTACAACAGTTACTGTACAAGTTGCTTTTTTGTTACCATCTTGTGTTGTTGCTGTAATTGTTACAGAACCAACTTTTTTGGCTGTTACTCTTCCTGCTGTATCTACTGTTGCTACAGATTCATCACTTGAAGTCCATGTTACTATTTTATTAGTAGCATTTGATGGACTAACTGTTACTGTTAAAGAATATGTTTTTCCTACTTCTAGTGTTAGTTTAGATGGAGTTACTGATACTGATGTAACTGCAACTGTTTCTGATTGTCCACCTATGTATTCTTCTACAGTTGTTGCATCTGGTAATCCATCATGTACTATACAAGAAATAACATCTTTACAATTTTCAGCTGTTCTTTTTATCCATAATAAGTATAAGCCATCATTTTTCTTTGAATAGTTAACATACCATACTTTTTCTCCATATCCTTCTGTTGGAACACTAGGCAAACTATTCTCTAATTCTGTAATATTTTTATTTTCTTTTTTTATAGTCAAAAATTTATTTATTAGTTCCTTGTCAGTAATCTTTTGCCATCTTACATATGCTTTATTATATCCTGCTTCTTTTCCTATTGTTCCATATAAAGCACCAAACATATTATACTCTGCACCATTGTCATTATATGTTAATGATTGTAAACATGGTAATTTCAAATTAACTTTATAATTTTCCAATACATATGGATCTGTTGTATTATCTTTTTCTCTAATATATACAAAACCTGTATCTGTTTGCATTAATACATTTGCAATTTTCTTAGTCGCTCCATTTAATGTTATACTTGCTTCTGTAGTAGTATATTCATCATTTACACTAAACCAATCTGTAGGTGTTTCACTTTGTTTTACTAATGCAAATTCATATGCTTTGTTTTCATCTAAAGTTAACCCGCTAAATTTAAGCTTAATTGTTCCCTCATTTGATGGAAAGCTTCTTTCACAAGTTACTGCAGCATTTGAGATATTTGGTACTAAAAATAGCACTATCATTGCAAATATTGCTATTATTAAATATTTAGCTTTTGTCATTTTAATTTTTCTCCTTTGATATAATATTATTCATTGATTTTTTTATCAAATATAGACATTGCGATTTTCCCAACTACTGGTAATTCTGGATCTTCTCCCTTATTAACTTTAACAATTCCAATAATTACAAGCGCAATATATAATCCATATACAATTGTTGAGAAAAATGGAATATATACAGGAATAAATCTATAAATCATGTATATTACCATATATCCTATACCTATAACTATAGCTTGTGCTGCATGGATTTTTGTATTTCTTTCATTGTCTTTCATACCATATAGTACAATAAGACCTCCAACCCATGTAAATATGTATGCTAAAACTCCTTTTCCTTTTTCTGACATATTTTTCATCTCCTTTCTCTATTTTTCATTTATATGTATATCAATAAAATCGAAAAAAGTCAATGTTTTTTTACCATTTGCACAGAAAAAGTTGAAAAGTATTTCACACTTTTCAACTTCTTATAATTCCCTTCTTCCTTCCAAAGCTTTACTTAAAGTAACTTCATCTGTGTACTCTAAATCTCCACCTACCGGAATTCCATGTGCTATTCTTGTAACTTTTACTCCAAGTGGTTTTACAAGTTTTGATATATACATTGCTGTTGCTTCTCCTTCAACTCTTGGATTTGTTGCTAAAATTATTTCTTTAACTTGTCCTTCCATTAAACGTGAAAGCAACTCTTTTAATTTTATATCATCTGGCCCTACTCCATTCATTGGAGAAATACTTCCATGCAATACATGGTAAACACCTTTAAATTCATGAGTTCTTTCCATTGCAACAACATCTCTTACATCTTCTACAACACAAATAATAGAATGATCTCTATTTTGATTACCACATATTGGGCAGGGGTCTGTATCTGTAATATTATAGCATTGTGAACAATATTTTAAATTCTTTTTTGCATCTTGTATTGCTGTTATAAATTCATTAGTTTCTTCTTCACTTGCATCTAATATATGAAAAGCAAGTCTTGCTGCTGTTTTGTGTCCGTATACTTGGTAGCCTTTCAAAACTTTCTATTAATTTTTCTATTGATGGTGCATATTCTGACATAACATTTTTCCTCTACATTAAACCT
>OLHG01000067.1_pt1 | contig 71768 bp, 84 predicted proteins | sample 1605971 | NCBI WGS metagenome assembly OLHG01 (sample SAMN03283289) | human gut metagenome | biome: human-associated habitat; material: feces | host: Homo sapiens | place: Peru | collected 2012 | reverse complement strand
CTAGTGGAAATGGAGCACCTGAAACACCATACGAAATAAGTACTACAAGTGGATGCTGATAGAACAGAAAGTCCTTACGAAATAGTTTATAACTAGGTGCAATATAAAGTACTAAATAAAATACTTGCATATATGTAATAATTGTTGTATAATTATAGTTACTTGAAGGAGTGGCATAAAAGGCCACTCTTTAATTTGAATATGGGAGGGAAAAATGAAAGAAAAAATTATTGATGCTGTTAAAGGACCGCTTGAAGAAATTAATGTAAGAGTTTATGATATTTCTTTAGAAAAAGAAGATAATGTAGATACACTTTTCATAAAATTAGATAGTGATCAAGTGGTTGATACTGATTTATGTGAAAAAGCATCTAAGATAATTAGTCCAATTATTGATGGATTAGATTTAGGACTAGAAGATTATGTATTAGATATTTGTAGTAAGGGAGAGTATGATGAATAATAAAGAATTTAAAGCTGCTTTTGATTATTTAGTTAAAGAAAAAGGCTTAAGTGAAGAATTAATTAAGGAAACAATGAGTAATGCTTTTGCAGCTGCTTATAAGAAAAACTTTGGAGAAGATGCTGATGTTAGATGTGAAATAAATACTGAAAATGGTATTATTAAAATCTTTAAGAGAATGACTGTTGTTGAAGAGTTAGAAAACCCTGATGCAGAGTTAACTTTAGAAGAAGCACAGGAAGAACATCCAGATGCTAAAATTGGAGATTTTTATGAAACTGAAGTTACACCTGAAGATTTTGGGCGTGTTGCAATAAGTGTTGCTAAACAAGTAGTACTTCAAAAGATAAGAGAAGCTGAAAGAAATCAAATAATGGAAGAGTTTAAAGATAAACAAGATGAATTAATGATAGGCTTTTTAGCTATGGAAGATGCTAGAAACTATTATGTTGATTTAGGTAAAGCAAGAGGACTTTTACCAAAAAGTGAACTTATTCCTGGAGAAACTCTTAAAATGGGAGATAGTGTTAAAGTTTATATTACTAAAATAGAAGAAACACCAAAAGGACCATCTATTAGATTAAGTAGAAAACACTATGGATTTGTTAAAAGACTTTTTGAAAGTGAAATACCTGAATTTGCTGATGGAACACTAGTAATGCATGGTGTTGCTAGAGAAGCTGGAGTAAGAAGTAAAGTTGCAGTAGAAAGTACTAACCCTAAAGTAGATGCTATAGGAAGTTGTATTGGAGAAAAAGGAGCCCGTATTGCTAATATAATTAAAGCATTAAATGGAGAAAAAGTCGATTTAGTACTTTATAGTGATATTCCTGAAGAATTTATTGCTAATGCACTTAGTCCTGCTAAGGATTTAAATGTTACTATAACAGATGAAAAGAATAAAGAAGCGCTAGCAATCGCGGATGAAGAAAATTTAAGTCTTGCTATTGGTAAGAAAGGTATAAATATTAAACTTGCTAGTAAACTTACTAAATATATTATTAAAATCAAGACTTTAAATGAAATTAATGAAGAGATTAATAAGTAGGTGTTTTTATGAAAGTAAAGAAAGTACCTTTAAGAACATGTGTGGTAACTAAAGAAAAATTAGAAAAGAAAGATTTATTTAGAGTACTCAGAACTCCAGAAGGGAATGTTATAGTAGACGATACAAATAAAGCTAATGGAAGAGGAGCATATATAAAGAAAGATTTAGATGCTATTTTAAAAGCAGAAAAATCTAAAATACTTGATAGACATTTAATGGTAAATGTTCCAAAAGAGGTATATGAAGAATTAAAATCAAGATTATAGAAAGGAAGGGTTTTATGACAGTAGAAGAATATGCTATTGATGTAAAGGTAAACTTAAATAGTGTGCTTGATAAATGTAAAGAACTTGGTATTAATGTAAGTACCAAAGATGATTTTCTAAGTGATGATGATATTATTTTACTAGATAATAGTATAAATAATGAAGAAAGTTATCTAAGTGAAGAACTTGAAAGTAAGTTTGATTTTGAAGACAGAGCAGAGAATTTACTTGGAGATCATATTGATGAAGGAAAACAAAAGAAAGTTAAATTAAAGAAAAAAGATAGCACTAAAGAAAACGAAAATTTTAAGAAGGAAAAGAAAAATATTTACAAGAATAAAACTAAACTTCAAAGTAATAGTGAAGTATCTGATAACATTGCCATTTATAAAGATGGTATGACTGTTAAAGAACTTGCAAGTAGTTTGTGTGTTAAGGATACTGATTTAGTTAAGAAGTTATTTGATTTAGGTTTGATGATTAATGTAAACTCTAGTATCTCATTTGAAGATGCAGAACTTGTGAGTTTAGAATTTAATAAAGAACTTAAAAAAGATAAAGCAGTTGATATTAGTAATTTTGAAGAATATGAAATTATCGATAAAGAAGAAGATTTAGTTGTTAGACCTCCAGTAGTTACTATAATGGGGCATGTAGATCATGGTAAAACAAGTTTACTTGATTATATTAGAAAAAGTCATGTTGTAAGCGGAGAAGCTGGTGGTATAACGCAAGCTATAGGTGCTTATCAAGTAGAGATAAATGGTAATTTAATTACATTTATTGATACTCCTGGACATGCTGCATTTACAGAAATGCGTGCAAGAGGTGCTAAAATAACTGATATAGTTGTTATTATTGTAGCAGCTGATGATGGTGTTATGCCTCAAACTAAGGAAGCAATAGATCATGCTAAAAGTGCTGGTGTTCCTATAATAGTTGCTATTAATAAGATAGATAAAGGAATTGGTAATATTGATAAGATTATGAGTGAAATGAGTGAATATGGTTTGACTCCTGAAGAATGGGGAGGAGACACTATATTTGTTAAATTATCTGCTCATACTGGAGAAAACGTAAGTTTACTTCTTGAAAATATAATCGCGCTTGCAGAAATGGAAGAATTAAAAGCAAATCCTAATAGATATGCAGTTGGTACAGTAATAGAAAGTTCACTTGATAAAAATAAAGGTGTTACTACTACACTTCTTATTAATAATGGTACTCTAAGACTTGGAGATCCAATTGTATGTGGAAGTGCTTTTGGTAAAGTAAGAACACTTAAAAACAGTAATGGAAATGATTTAACAAGTGCATCTCCTAGTACACCAGTAGAAATAACTGGACTTAATAAAGTTCCAGTAGCTGGAGATAAATTCATGGCATTTGAAAGTGAAAAAATTGCAAGAAGTGTTGCTGAAAAAAGAGAAGTTCTTGAAAAAGAAAAAAAATTTGTTAAAAAAGCAGTAAGTTTAGATGAACTTTTTGAAAGAGTTAAAGAAGGATATAAAGAAATAAATATAGTTCTTAAAACTGATTCTAAAGGATCAGAAGAAGCAGTTAAAAACGCTTTAGAAAAGATAGATGTTGAAGGAGTAAAAGTTTCAGTTATTAGGAGTGGAGTTGGTACTATTACTGAAAGTGATATAGTACTTGCAAGTGCATCTAATGCCATTATAATAGGATTTAATGTAGTCCCTTCTAGTAAAACTAAAGAAGCTGCTAAGAATTATAATGTAGACATAAGATTATATAACATTATTTATAAAGTTGTAGAAGAAATAGAAGCTGCTATGAAAGGTATGTTAGATCCTGAATTTGAAGAAGTAGTTACTGGAGAAGCAGAAATTAGACAAATATTTAAATTCTCTAAAGTTGGTAATATTGCAGGAGTACATGTTACAAGCGGAATTATTAAAGCAGGAAGTGAAGCTAGATTAATAAGAGATGGAGTAGTAATAACTACTACTAAAATAGCAACTCTTCAAAGAGAAAAAGATAGTGCTAAAGAAGTTAAATCAGGCTTTGACTGTGGCCTTACACTTGAAAATTATTCTGATATTAAAGTAGGAGATACTGTAGAAACTTTTGAATTAAAGGTGGTTAAGAAATAATGAAACTTAAAGGAGAAAGAGTAGCTTCAGATTTAATTAGAGAGTTAAGTAATATTCTTCTAACTGAAGTTAAGGATGAAGATTTACAAAGAGTAACTATCACTTATGCAACTGTTACTAATGATTTATCAAGTGCTAAAGTATATTTTACTACTTTAGATGATGATAAGCGTGATAAAGTAGTGAGAGATATGAAAAATGCTAGTAGTTACTTTAGAAGTAGTTTAGCAGGAAGACTTAATATAAGACATATTCCAGAGTTACATTTTATATATGATGAATCTATTGAATATGGAAGTAGAATTGAAAAAATAATAGAGAAGATTAATGAAGAAAATTAACTCTTCTTTTTTTCTTCTATTTTTGATACAATATATCTAGGAGTTTTTATGAAGTATATAACTAACTATGAGATAAAATTTATAAATAATAAACCTATTATCATAATAAATTATAGTGATAATTCTTTTGAAATGAAAGAATTATCAAATGATTTATATTATGAAGTTATAGAAAGTATTAATAATAATATTAAATTATTTAACAGAGAATATATTGTAAGGGATAGTAAAAATAATAATTTATTAAAAGCAGGTTTAATATGTTTTGGTTTATCATTTTCAAGTCCTTATTTATATATATTATCAAATAGTAACATTCCTGTTTTATTATCTACTAATTTAGTTGGCTTTTTATATTATTTTTATAATTTTTATAAATCTGAAGATGCTTATAATAATTATTTAAAATATAATTTATATTTATCTAATATTGATTGCTTTAACAAGATAGATATTAATGATATAAGTATTAATTCTTTAAAAGTTCTTTCTAAAAGAATAAAATTAATAAAAAAAATTAATACTTATAATAATGATATTTATTTACCTATAATAGACATATGTAATATTAATAAGTTAAATTTAAAAGATATAGAAAAAATAATAGATAATAGTAGAAAAAAGAAATTAGTAAAAAAATATAATTAGTTAATAATATAGAAAGGAGAGACTATGATAAAGGAAAAACTTCTTTTAGTACCTAAATTACCTGGTTGTTATTTAATGAAAAATAAAAGTGGAACTATTATATATGTTGGTAAAGCTAAAATACTTAAAAATAGACTTAATAGTTATTTTAATAGAGAACATACAGGTAAGACTAAGTTACTAGTTAGTGAAATTGCTGATTTTGATTATATAGTTACTTCTAGTGAACTAGAAGCTTTTATTCTTGAAATGAATTTAATTAAAAAACATGATCCACATTATAACATACTTCTTAAAGATGATAAGAGTTATCCTTATATTGAATTTAAATGTGATAAATATCCTACTTTAACTGTTAAAAGAGAAATAAATATTAATAAAAAAAATAAACTCTTATTTGGACCTTATCCTAACAGCACAGCAGCTAGAAGACTAGTTAATTTAATTAATAGGCTTTATCCTCTTAAGAAATGTGATAAGATGCCTAAAAAAGTATGCTTATATTACCATATAGGAGAATGTCTTGGATACTGTGAATATAAGAATTTAGATGTAACAAGTCTAAATAATGAAATACTTTCCATACTAAACGGGCATGATGAAGTTTTAATAAATAAAATTAAAGAAAAGATTAAAATAAATTCAGATAATTTAAATTATGAAGTAGCTCTTGATTTAAAAAAAGAACTTGATTACATAAGTGTTGTTTTTGAAAAACAAAAAGTAGAACTTAATGATGGAATTAATAGAGATATTTTTAACTATTATATAGGTAATGGATATATTAGTATAGTAGTATTTTTTATTAGAAATGGTAAACTTTTAGGAGATAAAAAGAATATATTTCCTCTTATAGATGATGAAAAAGAAACTCTTGAATATTATATTGTTAATTTTTATTCTAGAAAGAATATCTTACCTAAAGAGTTAATCGTACCTGACACTGTAGACACTGATTTATTAAGTACTTTACTTGAAGTTAAAGTAGTAAATACTTTTAAAGGTAAAAAGAAACATTTATTTGATCTAGCAAGAACTAATGCTGAGATAAATTTTAAAAATAATTTAGAACTTATTTATAAAGATGAAGATAGAACTATAAATGCACTTAAGAGTTTAGGAGATATTTTAAATATACCAGACTTGAGTGTAATAGAAGCATTTGATAACTCTAATTTATTTGGATCCTATACTGTAAGCGCAATGGTGACATTTATAGATGGTAAACCTAGTAAGAATGACTATAGAAAATTTAAAATATCTACTGATAAAAATGATGATGTTGGATCTATGAAAGAAGTTATTTATAGAAGATACCAAAGCGTGCTTTTAAATAAAACTAGAAAGCCTGATTTAATACTAGTAGATGGTGGAGTTAACCAAATAAATGCTTGTAAGGAAGTCTTAAGTAGTTTAAACTTATATATTAAAGTATGCGGTTTAATGAAAGATGATAAACATACTTTAAGTAAACTAGTAGATGGAGACTCGCTAAAAGAGTATAACATTGATAGAAAAAGTAATGTGTTTTATCTTCTAACTAGAATAAGTGATGAAGTACATAGATTTACTATTAATTATCATAGACAGATTAGAAGTAAAGGGTCTATTGAAAGTGTACTTGATAAAGTAAATGGAATAGGACCAGCTAGAAGAAAAGAACTTTTAAAAAAGTATGGAAGTATTAAAAAAATACGTGAAGCAAGCTTAGAAAAACTAAACGAGATACTTCCTCAAAGTGTTGCTAAAGAGTTATTAGACTTTTTAAAGATGGGAAGTGAAAAGAATGATTAAAGAAGTAGAAAGTTATCTAACAGAAGATTATATTTATTTACCATTTAATAATATTAATGAAATTAATTTAAAGAGCGAGAATGTTTTAAAAGGAGATAAACTAGTAGACTATAGTCCTGTATCTGGCACTGTTAAAGGCACTACTAAGATTAATAGTACTAATAATGTAGTAAATACTATTGTAATAGAAAATAACTTTAAAGATGAACATAAAAGTTTAATTCAAAATGAGAATATTTATAAACTAGATAAACCCTATATAAATAGTGTTATTAATTTAGATAAAGATATTTATATAAATATTAATAATAATCTAAAATATGATGTTAAAGACTCTTACTTACTTAAAGATAATGTTAAAGTTATATTAGAAACTATTAATTTACTAACTGAAACTTATAATATAAAAGCATATATTAATTTAAATAAGAAAGATATTACTACTTTTGAAACTCTATTTAATTATATAAATGCTTATCCAAATATAAATATAGTATTTAATAAAAACTATAAAGAATATTTTAATTTATATGATGTTTTAGATATATATAATAAACTAAAAAATAGATTAGCAAGGGACTATATATATCTAAGTATAGTTACTAATGAAGTAAAAGTAATTAAAATTAAAAAGTATTCTAATTTAAAAGAAATTCTTTCTATTTTAGGAATAAATGGAGAAACTATTTATATAAATGGTAAATTAAAAATAAACGAGCTAGACTTTCTTTTAGATGAAAGTGTTAGCTTTATAGTTATAAAGGATAGTAAACAAGTATGATTTATGTTTTATATGGAGAAAATGATATTTTAATAGATAAGTATATAAAAAATATTATAAAAGAAAATAATATAACTGATAAAATAGTATATGACTATGACACTACTTCAATTGAAGATATAGTAACAGAATGTGCTTACAACAGTTTATTTAATGATAAGAAGTTAGTAGTGGTAAATAACTCTATTTTCTTAACTGGTAAAGGCTCTTTAGAAAGTGAAGTATTTACTAACTATATACATAGTGTAAACCCTAATACATATTTAGTTTTAAAAGTAAATAGTGATAAACTTGATGAGAGAAAGAAAATAGTTAAAGAATTAAAAGAAGTAAGTGTAGTTAAATGTTTTTCTTTAATAGGTGAAAAAGATATTATTTCTTATGCTAAGAGTTACTTTGAAAGTAATAATAAGAAAATAGATTATGATGCTTTAAGAGAGATATCCCTAAGGATAAACTCAAATACTAAGGTTTTAGATAGTGAGTTAAATAAACTACTAATATATAAAATTAATAGTGATAATATTAACTTAGATGATGTTAAAAAAGTTATAACTAAATATGAAGAGGAAGGTAATATTTTTAAACTAGTAAATGCTGTTATAAATAAAGATAAAGCTAGTATTTTTAATCTTTATAAAGATTTAATAGAAAATAAAGAAGAACCTCAAGTAATTATATCTTTACTTGAGAGTAATATAAGATTAATTTTATGTACTAAAATATTATTAGAAGAAGGATATACTAAAGAAAAAATTGTAGCACATTTAAAAGAACATCCTTATAGAGTAGGACTTTCTATTAACTCTTCTAGAAATATAAGTTTAAATGAACTTGTTAAAATGCTTAAAAATTTAAGTATTTTAGACTATGAAATTAAAACCGGAGTAGTAGATAGATTTAAAGGTTTAGAAGCATATTTTATTAATTTATAAAGAATATTAAAATATAAAAAATAATATTCTTTTTTTAGTTTAAAAATACTAGACAAGAAGAGAAAAAAACATTATAATAATTAATCAAATGGGAGGGATAAACATGATTAAAAGTAATTTACCTGTAATCTTACTAAAAAATCTTGTATTACTCCCTCTTGGAGAAGCTAGAATTGATTTAAATAATAGTTTAAGTAAAAAAATAATTGAACTTTCTAAGAATAAATATGATAATAAAATTCTAGTAGTAACTCCAATTAATCATTTAGAAGAAAAACCTGATACTAGTGACTTACCTAATCTAGGAGTAGAAGCTACTATTAAGAGTAAAATAGATTTACCTAGTGGTAATACTAGAATAGTTTTAAGTGGAATTAAAAGAGTTAAAGTACTAAAATATAGTTATTATAAAAGTGATAATAATATATTAATAAGTGAAATTATTAGTTTTCCGGCAACAACATATAATGAAACTTTAGAAGTTGCTTTAACTAGAAAGTTAATAGAAGTAATAAAAAAATACATAAAGATAAATCCTTATGCATCTAACTCTATATTAAATAAAATTAAAGATATAACTGATTTAGAAGTTCTAACTGATATAACTGCTAATTTTATGCCTATATCTGCTGATAAGAAATTAAAGTTAATATTTGACTCTAGTAAGGTAAGTAGATGTAAAAAATTAATAAATGAAATTAATATAGAAATTGCTATTATTGAACTTGAAAATAGAATAGAAAATGAAATAAAACATGATCTAGACGAAATGCAAAAGTCTATGATTTTAAAAGAAAAAATGAAGATCATTAAAGAAGAGTTAGGAGAAAAAGATAGCAAAAGAGATTATATAGACCACATTAATAAATTAATTAATGATAATAATTTACCTAGTAATATAATAAATAGGTTAAAACTTGAAATATCTAGATATGAATTATGTCTTGATAACAACCCTGAAGCAAGTGTTATTAAAAGTTACATTGATACATTAATAAGTATACCTTTTAATAAGTTTACTAAAGAAAATAGTGACTTAAATAGTGTTAAAAAGTCTTTAGATAAGACTCACTATGGCTTAGTTGATCCAAAAGAAAGAATACTTGAGTATATTGCTGTTAGTGAAAAAGAAAGTCCAATTATATGTTTAATCGGCCCTCCAGGTGTTGGTAAAACTACATTTGCAGAAAGTATTGCTTCTTCTTTAAATAAAAAATTTAGCAAAATAAGTTTAGGAGGAATGAGTGATCCTTCAGAACTACTAGGACACAGAAAAGCATATATAGGTAGTAGTCCTGGTAAGATAGTAAATGCTTTAATAAGATGTGAAAGTATGAACCCAGTTATACTTCTTGATGAAGTGGATAAAATGAGTAATGATTATAAAGGAGATCCTTCTAGTGTACTTCTTGATTTATTAGATGTAAAACAAAATAAAAACTTTGTAGATAATTTTATTGATGAAACAATAGATCTAAGTACTGTTACATGGGTACTTACCGCTAATGATAGAAATGAAATACCTAGAGTGCTTCAAGATAGACTTGAAATAATTGAACTTAATTCCTATTTAAATCATGAAAAGTTATTAATAGCAAAAAATTACTTAATAGAAAATGCTCTTAATAAATGTAATAAAAAATGTGTGTCTTTTACTGATGAAGCTATTTTAAAGATAATAGAAAATTATACTAGAGAAAGTGGAGTTAGGGAACTTGATAGAAATATAAATAAAATTATTAGGAAAGTTATTACTTATAACAAACTACATAATGTAGAAAAAGAAGTTATAATAGATGAAAATAATATAAAAAAATATTTAGGTAGTTATAAGTATTATACTAAGAGATTTAATAATAATATTAAACCTGGTTATGTAAAAGGACTTGCTTATACTCCTTATGGGGGAGAAACTCTTGAAATAGAAGTTACTAGTTATAGTGGTAAGGAAGATTTTATTACAAGTGGACATCTAGGTAATTCGTTAAAAGAAAGTATTGGAGTTTCTATCGGTTATATTAAATCTAATATGGATAAATTTGGACTAGATAAAAGTGCATTTGATAAAACACTTCATATAAACTTTAGAGAAGGTGGTGTTCCTAAAGAAGGGCCTTCTGCTGGTACTGTTATTACAACTGCAATTTTAAGTTTTTTAAAGAATAAACCAGTTAAAAATACATTTTCTTCAAGTGGTGAAATAACTCTTTTAGGAGATGTTTTACCAGTTGGAGGTCTAAGAGAAAAATGTTTAACTGCTATTAAAAATGGTATTAAAGAAATATATATATCATATGATAATAAAAATGAAATTGAAGAGTTAGATGTTCATATTAAATCTAAATTAAAATTTATATATGTAAATAATTATATAGAAATATATAATAAATTATTTTTAAATTAATCATAAATAAAACACTTCTTAATATAATTATCATGAAAGGAGTGTTTTATTATGAACCAAAAGATTGAATTTAAGAAAGATTGTATTTTAAAAACATATGCATCTGAAATAACTGATATATCTTTAACACATGATTATAAGATTAATGAAGATACTATTGAAGGTTATTTTGATGTATCAGGAGAGTATAAAATAACTAAATCTAGTGTAGGTACTGAAGCATTTTTATATACAGTTCCTTTTACAATTGCTTTATCTAGTTTAATTGATAAGGATACTATAAGTGTTACTATAGATGATTTTAGTTATGAACTTGAAAAAGATGTTTTACATCTTAAGATGCTTCTCAATATGAATTATGAAGAAGTTAAAGAAGAGGAAGAAGTTACTTCTATAGAAGACTTTATAGAAGAAAATAAATTAGAAGAAGAACCTATTAAAGAAGAACCTACCACTACTTTAAAAAGTGTAGAAACAACTGTTACAGAGAGTAATATGGATAATATATTTTCTAGTATTAAAGATAGTGGATACTCTAAATATAAAATTTATATTATGAGAGAAGAAGATACTATTGAAAGTGTTGCACTTAAATATAATGTAAGTGTAGAAAATATTAAAGAATATAATAATATTTCTGAAATAACAACTAATTCTAAGATAGTAATTCCATATAAAGAAAATGAATAGATTTACTATTAAAGGTAAAGTTAAAATAATTGAAAATGATGGTAAAAAAATTGTAATTAAAGAAAAGAAAAAAGATTTAAAAGATCTCTTTGAATATTTAAGTTCTAGAGGTTATGAATATTTTCCTAATATTACAAATGAAAGAAATAATTCTTTAGAATATGAATATTTAGAAAAAGAAAATACTTTTAATGATAATATTGATGAGGATATGATTAATATGGTTAGTCTTCTTCATTATAAAACAGCTTATTATAAGAATGTTAGTCAAAGTAAGTTTAAAGAAATTTATAATAAACTAATAGATAATATAGATTATTTAAAAGACAAATATTCTAAAAAAATAGAACTTATAGATAATGAAGAATACATGTCTCCAAGTAACTATTTATTTGCAAGAAATTATACTATCATTATGTCTAATTTATATTACATAGAAAAAGAATTAAATAAATGGTATAAGTTAGTTAAAGATAAAACTAAAGAAAGAGTGTGTGTTGTACATAATAACTTAAAGAAAGATAACTTTTTTAGGGGTAAAAAGAATATCTTAACAGGTTGGGATAATTATTTGGTTGATACACCAGTCCTTGATATATATAAACTTTATAGAAGTGAATATAATAATGTAGATATGGAATATTTACTTAAAGTATATAATGAAAATAATAAATTAAATGAAGAAGAAATAATACTTTTTAATATATTAATTAGTATGCCACTTAATACAAATGAAGAATTAAATGAATATGATAAAGTTAAAGAAATAAAATCATGTTTATTTTATACATATAAAACTAGTAATTTTATTAAATCAAATGTCTTTAACTAATTGATATAATAATAAAATTACTAATACTAATAAAATAAAAACATTAAGTCTAGATGGTACTATTAAACTTACAATTGACTGCCAAATAAATAATAAAAAATTAACTACTAATATAACTATATTAAAAAGTTTTCTATTTTGTTTATATAAATTTTTAAACTCATTAAACTTATTCATACTTTATTATATGAAAAAATATATCTTAAGTACATAAAAAACACTTCAGTAAACTGAGGTGTTTTTTATTTATGTCAAACTTATTTTGAATCTTAAAAAGAAGTATAATAAAGAGGTTTAGGTTAATGTGTTTATTTGACAACAGCGGACCTTTGTTATATAATTTTATTAAGATAAGGGGAGAAGATTATGAATAGTAAAAAAGGTTTTATTTCTATGGCTACTGTTTATACATTTTTAATAGTATTTTTACTTGTACTTGCATCTATTTTAAGTAAATATACTGCTAGAAATAATTTAGTAAATGGCTTATCTAGAAGTGTTAAAGAAGAGTTAAACAAGGAGTATTTTAATGAATAAGAAAGGTTTTGTATTTTTGGAAACAATTGCAGTTGTTGCTATTCTTTCTGCCTCTTTAGTTAGTATGTATTCTATTGTTATTAAAATATCTTCAGATATAGATACTAGAAAGGTATATGATAATATTAGTGACATCTATAAAACAGATATTGTTAGAAGTGATATTAAAAAGGATAGTATTATAAAGAACGAAGGATACACTTTAATAACTAAAGATAACTGCACTAATTACATGAGCGCTGAATGTGTTCTCATGATAGATGAATTAAATGTAGAAAGAATTTTAATTAATCATAGTTTTATAGGTGTCATAGTTCTTGATAATTTAAATGTTCCCAATACTATGAAAGAATATATGAAAACTTTAAGTGGAAATGATAGATACATAATAGTTAATTATATGTATAATAATAAAAACTATTATGCATCTTTAGAAATATAGGTGAATGTATGAAAAAAGGTTTTACTTTAGTTGAACTTACTATAAGTGTAGCTTTATTATCAGTAGTAATGATATTTCTTCTTAATTTTTTAAAACAAATTAATGAAGAAGATACTGGTATAGATGATGTATCTTATTTGATTTTAAATAAAAATGTTATATCTGAAACTATTAATAAAGATATTCATAATAATGGTGGTATTAAAAGTGTAAGTTGTTCGAATAGCGAGTGTAATATATCTCTTTCTACTGGTAATAGAACTATTAGTTTAATAAATAATGTTCTTACATATACAGATACTACTAATAATTTAATTCTTTTAAAAAGAGAAGTAAATAGTAATTATAGTTTAAAATATAATCTTAAGAGTACTGTTTATGAAATATTGTTAGAAGACTATACTAATCCTGAAAATAATATTATATTTATATCTAGGAAGTCCTAGATATTTATTATTATAGAAATAATTATAATGTTTAATATAATTACTAATAATTTATTTTTAATGAATGTTTTTATATCTATAGATGATTTTGGAAGTATAGCAAATGCCTGCATAATAATAGATAAACCTGAGAATGATAAACCAAGCGCTGATAAAATAACCTTTAAAGTAGGACTATTTAAGGTGCTAGTTAGTTTTAGACCACTAGTCATTTCTAAAAGTAAATTTATTATACTTAAAAATGTTTTATTTATATTTAGATATTTAGTTAAAAGATTTACTAATATAGTAAATATTAATATAGTGCCAAATATTACTACTAATAAAGATATATTTTTTAATATAGATGTTTTTAATAAAGTAGAGAAGTCTTTTTTAGATTTTTTATAGTTATAATTAATATTACTTAATTTTTTATAATTTAAAATAAATACTATAAATGAAGATAAATAAAGTGATACTAAAAGTTTTATACCCATTATTTTACTCCTTAAAAAAGAAGATACTATACCTATTACAAACATAGGATTAGGAAAGAAAGTTATTCCAAGAAGTATACTAGCATCTTTTTTAGTTATTAAATTTTCATTTATTAAGTTACTTAAGTATTTTGCATTACTAGGTAAACCACTTATTATAGAAACTATAAAAAGATCACTATACTTAAATTTTATTATGCTTCTAAAGTATTCAAAGTAATTATAGTTATTAAGTATATCTACAAGCATAAAAAAAGGAAATAATGATGGAAACACAGTGTTTAAGAAAAGATTAATTGAAGAGTTAACTGAAGATATTATAGTATCTGAATTATTTATAAATATAAATACTATTAATGTATAAAATGCGAAAAATAATAAATTTTTTATAAAATTAGTCATTAAATTCCTTTCTATGTGTTATAATATTAATATGAAAAAAATATTATCTAATAAAATATATGAAAAACCTTTAAAATTTATAAAAAATAATTATAAGTTTCTTTTAGTTTATTTATTTTTATTTTTACTAATTACTGTTAGACTTGATTATGAAATATATATGCCAGGAGGACTTACTAATTTAGATAAAAGAATTACAGTAGAAGGTGGTAACAGTACAGAAGGCTCATTTAACTTAACTTATGTTAAAGCTAAACCTGGTACTATACCAATTATTCTTTTAAGCTATGCTATTCCATCTTGGGATTTAATTAGTATAGATGATGAAAGAATAGACGAAGAAAGTAAAGAAGATATTTTAAAACGAGGTAAAATAGATTTAGAAAGTTCTGAAAATAAAGCGGTTAAAGTTGCTTTTGATAATGCTGGTGTTCCATATGAAATTATTAATAGAAAAGTAATAGTTTATCATACACTAGAGGGCTCTATTACTGATTTATTAGTAGGAGATACTATTAAAAGTATTAACGGAAAAAAAATTAACTCATTCGATGATTTAAAAAGTGTTATTAACGAAAATAAAGTAAATAGTACATTAAGTATTAATGTAATTAGGGATAATAAAGAAAAGAAGGTAGAAGCTACTATTATAGAAAATGATGGAGAGAAAGTACTTGGACTATATTTAGTAGAAAGTTTTGATATTAAGTCTGATGTTAATGTTAAATTTAATTATAAAGGAAGTGAGTCTGGCTCTAGTGGGGGACTTATGAGTACACTAGAAATATATAATAGACTTATTAAAGAAGACATTACTAAGGGTTTAAAGATTGCAGGAACAGGTACTATAAATGAAGATGGTACTGTTGGAGAAATTGCAGGAGTAAAATATAAATTAAAGGGAGCTGTTAAAAACAAAGCCGATATATTTATAGTACCCGAAGAAAACTATAAAGAGGCTAAAGAGTTAAAGGAAAAAAATAATTATAAAATTAAATTAATTGAAGCTAAAACATTTGAAGGTGTTTTAGAAGAATTAAATAAATTATAAACTAGTTTAAAACTAGTTTTATTTATGGTATAATGTTTAAGAAGGAGAAGGTATGAAAACGACAAGAAGTGAATTAAGAAATAGAATTATGACTATTCTTTATCAAATAAATGTTTATGAAAGTGATAAGATAGATTATAATGTGGAAAATGTCATAAATGAAAATGATAAAGAAAACAATAAATTTGTAAGAGATATTGTTTATGGAGTACTTGATAATAAAGATGCTTTAGATAATGTTATAAATAAATATATTACTAACTGGGAAATTAAAAGATTAGGCTTTATTGACAGAGCTATTTTTAGAATGAGTGCATATGAACTTATTTATACTAAGACACCTCATATAGTTAGTATTAATGAAGGAATTGAATTATCTAAAAAATATAGCGATGAGAAAGTAACTAAAATGTTAAATGCTGTTTTAGATGGAATTCTTAATAATGAGGATTTAAATGAATAATGATATATTTTTAAGTGTAACTGATGTAAATACTTATATTAAGAGTATTATGGATAATGATCCCTTTTTAAATTATGTTTATGTAAAGGGAGAAATTAGTAATTTAAAGTTTCATACAAGAGGACACCTATATTTTTCTCTAAAAGATGAAAATTCAAAAATAAATGCTGTTATGTTTAATTATAAAAACATGAACCTTGACTTTGTACCTGAAGATGGAATGAATGTGGAAGTTAAAGGTAAAGTTAGTACATTTGTTAGTGGAGGAAGTTACCAAATAACAGTTTCTTCAATGAAACAAGATGGAGTAGGTAACCTTTATATTCTTTTTGAAGAGTTAAAGAAAAGACTAGCAAGAGAAGGACTTTTTGATGAAAAATATAAAAAGAAATTACCTAGAATACCAAAGAAAGTCGGTGTTATAACAGCTAGTACAGGTGCTGCAGTTAAAGATATTATAAGTACTATTAATAGAAGATTCCCTCTTACAGAAATAATTTTATTTCCTACTTTAGTACAAGGTAGTGGTGCTAAAGAAAATATAGTAAGAATGCTTGATAAAGCAGATAAATCTGATGTAGATGTTATTATACTTGGTAGGGGTGGTGGATCTATCGAAGATTTATGGGCTTTTAATGAAGAGATAGTAGCTAGAAAAGTATTTGAAATGAATAAACCTGTTGTAAGCGCTGTTGGACATGAAATAGACTATACTATTTGTGACTTTGTGGCAGATTTACGAGCACCAACACCTACAGGTGCAGCAGAGTTAGTAGTACCATCTAAACTGGAAATATTAAAATACTTAAGTGACTATAAGTCTAGAATACTAAGTGTTATGACTAATAAAATATCTTCTTATAATAATGAACTAAAGAAACTTAAGAAGAGTTATATTTTGAATAATCCACTAAGTATGTATGAAAAAGAAGAACAAAAATTAGATACTTTAATGGAAAAAATTGGTACTATGATGGGATACACTGTAGAAAAGAGCAAATTAAAACTTGACAATTTAAGTAAGAATATAACTCCTAACATTATATATAAGTTAGATAAGTATAAAAGTACAATGGAAAACTTAAGTAATAAATTAGAATTATTAAATCCCGAGAATATATTAAGTAAGGGATATAGCTTAACTTTAAAAGACGGTAAAATAATAAGTGATGTCTCATCTTTGAATGAGGGAGACACTATTACAACTAAATTAAAAAATGGTAAAATAGAAAGTAAAGTAATTGGAGGATAAATATGGAAAATATTACATTTGAAGAAGCACTTTTAAAACTCGAAAATATTATTAGAGAACTTGAAAAAGGAGAAGTGGCACTTGATGATATGGTAAAAAAATACATGGAAGCTATGAACTTAGTAAAGTTTTGTAATGAAAAGTTAAATAATGCTACTGAAACAGTAAATAAAATTCTTTCAGAAGACGGAAGTTTAAAAGATTTTAAAACTGAATAGTAAAAACTACCAAGTAAATTATTGGTAGTTTTTTAATTTATATTTAGTAAATACTATCACTAGAGGCGAAGTATATGAAAAAGAAATTATTTTTATTATTGATAATTCTTATTCCAGTTAATTTGCTTGCTTACTCTGAAAATATTATAGTAGGCGGAGAAACGATTGGAATAGAAGCTTATTCTAAAGGGGTAGTAGTGGTTGGATTTTATAAGGTAAACAATAAATATATAGCTAGTGATACTCTAAAAGTGGGAGATACCATATTAGAAATAGAAGGTACTAGTGTTTCTTCTATTAAAGAAATGACTAGTATTATTGATAAGAATATCAAAAATGGTAAAGTTAACGCTTTAATTAAAAGAAATAATAAGCTTAAAAATATTACTTTATCTTTAGTTAAAGATGGTAATGTATATAAAACTGGGCTTTATATCAAGGAAAAGGTTACTGGTATAGGAACTCTAACTTATATTGATCCTGATACTAATATTTATGGTTCTCTTGGCCATGAAATAATGATTAGTGAAAGTAATAATAAAGTAGAAGTTAGAAAAGGAGAAATATACGAATCATTTGTTAGTGGTATAGATAGAAGCATTAATGGGAGAGTTGGTTCTAAAAATGCTAATATAGATTATAAAACTAAACTAGGTACAGTTACTAAAAATACTAGTGTGGGTATATTTGGTATATATAATAAAAGTATAGATAGAAAACTTACTAGTGTTGCTAAATGGGAAGATATTAAACTTGGTAAAGCTATTATAAGGACTATAACTGAAGGAAATACTATAGAAGAATATGAAATTGAAATTACTAGTGTAAATGAAAATTCAATTGATACTAATAAATCAATATCATTTAAAGTAAATGATAAATCCTTACTTGAAAAGACTGGTGGTATAGTACAAGGCATGAGTGGTAGTCCAGTTATGCAAGGTGATAAAATAATAGGTGCAGTTACACATGTAGTAATAGATGATGTCACAAAGGGATATGCAGTATTTATTAGAACAATGCTAGAAGAAGGAGAAAGATAACTCCTTTTTCTTTGTTAAATTTGCATAACGAAGTAAAGTGTGCTATAATAAGTACACTTTTTTTATTTTAAGGGTAAAACCATTAATAATATTTTTTAAAATACATGCCCGATAATACAGTGTCTAAAGATTATTACAGAATAGAAATAATAAATGATGGAACTAACGAAGTAATTGATTATATTGAAGATCAAAATTGATTTTAAATAAAAAAACGAAAGGAGAATTATGAAAGATAAAATTAATCCAAAAACATTATCTGGTTTTATGGAACTTATGCCACAAGATCAAATTTTGTTTGAAAAAATTAAAAAAGTTATAGAAGAGGTGTATTCAAGTTATGGGTTCTATCCGCTTGATACACCGGTTATTGAGGCGTCAGAAGTATTACTTGCTAAAGCAGGCGGAGAAACTGAAAAACAAATATATAGATTTAACAAAGGAGATAATGATTTATCATTAAGATTTGACTTAACTGTACCATTAGCAAAGTATGTGGCAAGTAGATATAATGATTTGATTTTCCCATTTAAGAGATATCAAATTGGTAAAGTTTATCGAGGCGAAAGAGCTCAAAAAGGAAGATTTAGAGAGTTTTACCAGTGTGATATAGATGTAGTAGGAAATGAGAGCCTTTCAATATCTTATGATGCAGAAATTCCAAGCATAATATATGACATATTCAAAAGATTAGATGTTGGAGACTTTGTTATTAAAATTAATAATAGAAAAATTTTATCAGGTTTTTTTGAGAGTTTAAATTTAAATACAAAAATAATAGAAATATTAAGAGTGATTGATAAAATAGAAAAAATAGGTTTAGAAAAAGTAAAAGAAGAATTAAAAGATTTAAAAATTGAACAACCTCACATAGATAAAATAATAGATTTTATTTTAATAGATGGAAGTGTAAATGAAAAAATTGAACAATTAAAAAATTTATCTATTAATAATATACAATATCAAGAAGGGATAAATGAACTTGAATTTGTAATTAATACTTTAGAAGCCATGGATATTGATTGTAATAATTATGAGATTGATTTAACGATTGCTAGAGGTTTAGACTATTATACAGGTACTGTATATGAAACAAAATTAAAAGACTATCCATCAATTGGAAGCGTTTGTTCAGGCGGAAGATATGATAACCTTGCTTCATATTACACCGATAAAAAACTTCCTGGGGTAGGTATATCAATTGGCTTAACGAGATTATTTTATCAATTAAGAGAAGCAAATATAATAAAAATTGATAATAATTCAGTTGCTGATATTACTGTCTTACCAATGACTGAGAATTATGAATATGTTTACAAATACGTCAATAAGTTAAGAAGTAAAAATATCAAGATTGATGTAGTATTTTTAGATAAGTTCAAACAACTTATAAGATATGCTGATAGGCAAAATACTCCTTTTGTAATAATAATAGGTGATGATGAAGTTGAAAAAGGAACTGCAATATTAAAAGATATGAGAACTGGCAAGCAAACAGAAGTAACAATTGATAATGTATTAGATGTTTATGAAGAAGCAAGATAATTAAATCTCACTATTTTCATAAAATTTGCATAATAAGGTAAAGTGTGCTATAATAAGTACACTTTTTTATTTTAAGGGGGAAATTATGAATACTGGATTTGCATCTCAAGACAAGCCGTGGAGAAAATTTTACACAGAAGAGGAGCTTAGTTTAAAAGTTCCTGACATGTCACTTATTGACTATATTACCAAACTTAATTGTGATAGACTTTCTTTAATTGCGTTAAATTATTTGAATAAGAAGATAACCTATGAAGAACTATTAGAAAATATTGATAAAACAAGTAAACGATTTCAAAAACTAGGTGTTAGAGAAGAAGACTATGTTAGCATTGCAATGCCACTTACACCTGAAACAATTTATTTTATATATGCCCTAGATAAAATAGGTGCAAATGCGAATTTAATCGATCCTAGAATACCTGAAGAAAAGATGAGATTTTATTTAAATTTAGCTAAAACTAAATTATCTTTTGTTATTAATACTTATGCTAGCACTATGATAAAAGCAGCAAAGAATACAAGAACAAAAACTACTTTTGATGTTTCTGCTGTTGCTTCATTATCTAATGAGGAAAAATTGAAGTTAATAAATAAAAAAGATGAGAATGAAGTTAAGAAAATTAAATTAAAATTACTTAAAGAAGAACTTTTTTATAATTTAAATAATGCTTTAAATAGTCAAAAAATATATAAGTATGATCGTTTTGAAAGGATTAAGACAAGTGAATTATTTATACCTAGTTATAAAAGTGGAAAATCTTCTATTATTGAATATACTAGTGGAACAACCGGAATTCCAAAAGGACTTGGTTTAACAAGCAGAGGGATGAATACTTTAAGTTTAGAATTAATGACTGTTACAGGTGTTAAACCTGGAGAAAGTATTTTATGCATCATGCCACCATTTATTAGTTATGGTGCAGTGTGTGGTATACACAATTCATTATGTAGTGGTTTAGAGATGATACTAGTGCCAAATTTTAAAAAAGAAGATTTTGCTAGTTTAATTTATAAATTTAAACCAAATAATATTATATGTGTCCCTTCATTTTTTGAAAGTGTTATTAATAATCAAATATTTAATAATGAAGATCTATCATATTTGAACAGAGTTATTTTTGGTGGCGATAAAACGCCAAAATACTTAGAAGAAAAAGTTAATGATTGGTTAAAAGAGCATAATAGTAATACTACATTAATAAAAGGAGGAGGTATGGCTGAGTTTTCATCTTGCACTTTTTTAACTCCATTTGAAGAAACTAAAAAACCTGAAATATATGGAATTCCTTTGCCTTTAGTGGATGCTAAAATTATGAAAAACGATCGCGAGGAATGCAAATATAAAGAGGTGGGAGAAATTTATATATCTTCTCCCCAAATGATGAGCGGATATCTAAATGATGAGTTTGAAACAGATAAATTTTTTTATAAAGATGAAGAAGGTAAAATGTGGGGAAGAACTGGGGATCTTGGTTATGTGACTGAAGAAGGTTTTTTTGTATTAACAGATAGAAAAAAAAATATGATTGTTAGACCTGATGGACATAATGTTTTTCCAAGCGAAATTGAGGAAGTTATTAAAGAAATAAAATTTGTAAAAGATTGCGTTGTGATAGGAATTAAAGATGTTAATTCTGCAACCGGAGAGTACCCTTATGCTTTCATTGAAATAGATAGTGGAAAAAGTGATGAATGCCTCTCATTTATAAAAAAATATGTAAATAATAAGATACCTTTAAGAGATAGGCCCAGAGATGAAGACTACTTAATTACAAATTTGATTTATAAAGAAGAAGGAAAAATTGATAGAGAAGCTATTTTAAAATTAATAAAATAAGTATTTTTTAACACAAAAATAATAATTGATAATTTAATTGATTTTTGTGTTATTTTTTTATATAATGTAAGAGAATAGAGGGAGTATTTATGAGTAATAATTTTTTTACGATATCAATTTTTATTTTTAATGTTTTATTAATATGTGTTTATTTTTCAAAAGATAGGGTAAAAAGCTTTGAAACTACAACATATAAATATTTGGTTATTTCTAACTTTGTTTCAAGTTTATTTGCTTTAGGATCATATTTAACAATTAAATATTCTACCAGTGTACCTATTTTAAATGAAATTATTAGTAAATTATTACTAGTTTCTTATTTAATGTGGCTTTTAATATTTACTTGTTATTTGTTAGGGGTATCAGATAGAAAAATATTTAGAAAGAATAATATCTTTAAAAATAACCTTGTTAAAATATTGTGTTTAATATTTTTTGTAGCTATTTCTATTTGTCCCCTTGAATATTATAACTCTGATAATATTATCTATAGTTATGGAGTAGCAGCTAATGTTGTGTATGTTTTAGCTTTTATAATGGTTATTCTTTGGTTTATTATAATTATCAAAAATAGAAAAGAATTTTTTAATAAAAAGTATTATCCTCTATATGGTTTAATAGTACTTGGAAGTATAGTAATTTATATTCAACATTCTAAGCCGGAATTGTTGCTTCTTACTTATTTGATTGGTTTTATTACTTTTCTTATGTATTTTACAATAGAAAATCCTGACTTAAAATTAATAAATGAATTAAATGTTGCTAAAACAAATTTAGAAAAAGCAAATAACGTTAAAACCGATTTTTTAAAGAGCATGTCACATGAAATAAGAACACCAATGAACCAAATAATTGGATGTGCAAGTATACTTGAATATGAAGATAATTTGAGTAGTGAAGGCAAAGAGACGCTTCATGATCTGAGCACTGCTACTAATAGTTTACTTGATGTATGTTCAGGAATAATAAATGTTTCTCAAATTGAAAGTGGCAATGCCACTTTAGAAATGAGTGAATATAACCCAGAAGAATTATTTGATGAGATAATTAAATTAAATAGTAAATTAATAAATGGTAAGGATATTACATTTGAAAAAGAATATAATAACTTACCTGATAAACTTTATGGAGATAAAGAAAAAGTTAAACAAATAGTAAGTAATATCTTTAATAATGCAGTTAAATATACTGAAAAAGGATATGTTAAATTAAAAGTTAATTCTTCTTTAGAAGAGAATAAATGTAATTTAGAAATTATAATTGAAGATACTGGAAAAGGTATAAAAGAAGAAAACAAAGATTTAATATTTGATAAATTTGGAAGAGAAACTAAAGATACTGATAAACTAGGACTTGGTTTAGGACTTACAATTACAAAGAGTTTAGTAGAAATGTTAAATGGTAAGATAGAGTTTACATCAGAAGAAGGGAAAGGCACTACTTTCGCTGTTAATATTAAACAGGACTTAGAGGAAGTTAACAAAGTTGATTTAAGTGAGAAAAAAGTTCTAATACTTCATACTAGTAATATATTAAAAACTTATATTAGAAAAATACTAGAAAAATATGAAATCAAAGTGTATGAAGCTAGTAAATGTAGTGAAGCATTAGAGTTTCTTGAAGACAACAAATGTGACGTTGTGTTAACTGACATATTAATTGAAAAAGAAATGTCAGTTAAAGAATTTGCTTTAATTAGCAAGTTTGAAAAAGAATTAAATATTAAAATAATAACTATTGGAAGAGTAGAAAATACAACTGATCATGACTATGAAGGTTATGCTTTTGATGGTTATGTGTCTGAAAATTTAAATGAAAATGAAATAATAAATAAAATTAAAGAAGTTCTTAAATAACACCTAACTTTAGGGTTATAGTTGACAACTCTCTGTTTATGTAGTAATATAACTATCAAAGAGAAAATTGGAGATTTGAAAATGAAGGAATTTTATAAAAATAAATCCACTATTAATGTTTCAAATGACTTGTTAAAATTAAAAGATATTTCTTTAAATACTTCTTTTATTGAACCAAGATGTTTTAATAACCCATTAAAATTGGTAAAACTTTGGCTCAGTGAAAGAAGTTTTTTATTTAGAAATGTACCATTTATCACATTTGATAAACTAAATAAAATAATAAATAAATCTCCGGATTTAATTATGAAGGATGTTGACCTTATTTCTCCTTTATGTATTCCAATAATGCATGTTAACGAAAGGAAAAGTTACGGTTGTTTTACGCCTATTTATTTAGAAAAAACTATAGATGACTATGATCTTGTTTTTACTAAAATTAGACTAAGTAATAAAAATTCAGTATATATTCCATTAATTTATCTGCATGAAATTATTCATACAGTTGTAGAAAATAACGATTATAGCATTACAAATTATATAGATTATGAATTACTTCCTATACTTTTTGAATTCTTATTAGCTAATGATTTAGGAGATGATGTATTTCATTTTAATGTATCTTATAGAATTAACCAAATTAGTAACTATGTTAATATGTTATCTGAAGATGATTTATTAACTAGGATATATGCTTCTTCTTATTTAAATTCAATTATTATTGCATATGAGTTAGCTTATATATATAGCGATGGAAAAATCAAAAGGGATTTTTTGAATGATTTAAAAAGTATATTAAATGAAAAAAATAATGTTTATTGGATGCTAGAAAAATATAATGTAGATTATAATTCAGCACTTGATAAGTTAATAGGAAGGAGGAAATTAGAGTGTAATATTTAAATATATAAACCACTTAATAAAGGAGTGTGAAAAATAATGGGTATATTTAGTTGGTTTAGCGCGAATGAAGATGGAGAAGTAGTTGCAAAAACAGATGTGCAGAGTAACGGAGCAGTAAATAGATACGAATACAAGAAGAAAATATTGTCTTCTAGATATTATACTAGTTCAAGATTATTACTAAAAAATAGAAAGGAAAATACACATGCATTATAGATTTAAAGTTTATTTTAAAGATGGCACATTTGATTTAACTGGTGGTAAAGGTAAAACACCCACTTGTTTATATAATGACTTTGATGGTTTAATGGACTGGGATGAGTTTTATAAACTTGATGAAAAAAATATGACTACAAAAAAAGAACTAGAACTTGCATTTGAAGTCTATAAAAATTTATATAAAAAAGAATATTACAGAATAGAAATAATAAATGATGAAACTAATGAGGTAATTGATTATATTGAAAAATAATATTTTACTTAGTAATGACTAATGTATTATAAACAAATTATTAGAAGGGAGTTTACGAATGCGTAGTGAAGATTTATATTTTAGAAAAATAGAAGGAAACATAAAGAATAATATGCACGGCTGCGCATATGAAGATTACGATTGTAAGTGTAAATTAACTGAAGACTATGGAAGTTGCATTCATAAATCAGTTTCTGGTACATGTACCTATGTTCCTTCTAAAACAGAAATTTTCGAAATGGAACGCAATGATTTTAAATTTCTAGATGCTTGTGTTAGAAGCGACGTTAAAATTTTGAAAAAATAACTTTTTAAAAGTGAAATCATATAATTATTTAGAAGAAAAGGAAGATGCTTATGAATGCTTATTTAGATATAGAGAATTCAAAAACCAACGATGTTATTACAATAAAATTACCAATATTAAATTATAGTAAGAACGATTATATTGTTTTAGATATTAGAGAGATTAATGAAGAAGAGTATAAATTACTAGAAGATGCTACTAACCCAGCACTAGGATATACAGATATTGAATTATTTTTTATAGAAGGTGATCCACTTCCAAATTTTGGACCTGATTATAAATGTAAAATTGAAGATAATAAACTTATTTTAAGATATGAACGCAATATCAATAAGAAAAATGAAGTAATTAAAAATGATGATTGGACTCTTAAATATAATGAAGAATTTGATAAAATTGGAGAAATTTTTCTAAAGTCTAGTGCTAACTATTTATTAGTATATTATAATGAAGGGCTTAAATTTGAACTCTTAAATGAAGCACCTAACGAAGATATATTTATGACTTTATATTTTGACAAAGCTTATAATTCTATTGCGCTTTTTAAAAAAGATATAAAAGATATAAATGGAGCAATTAGAGATAATATAGAATATATTGATTCATATACTGAAGATTGAAATTGTTTTTCTTATAATATAATGATATAATATACAACAAAAGGAAGTGTTGTTATGGCCATAAATGTATATTTACCGCCTGAATTAAGAGAAATATTGCACGGAAGAGATAATGCTACTATTAAATTGAAGATTGGCGATTTTTTAAATGATGACTTTTTTAAAAAATATACTAAATTTAAAGATTTAAAAGAATTTGTTGATTATTCTCCATACACAGACGAAGAATTATCAAACGATACTAGCTTATTAGAAGACAAAGTAATGAGTAGATATATAGAGCTAACAACACCTTTTAAAAATTATAAATCTATGATAGGTTTTGCAGTTAGAGAGAACTTAAAAAAATATTATAAAGTTAAGGAGACGAGTGTAAATGAGTGATATACATCAACTTGAACATGTTGAATATAAACATACTAGTACTAAATTTCCAATTTATTTAATACTTGATAATGTAAAAGAAGATTTTAATATAGGCAGTATGTTTAGATTATCTGATGCATTTGGAGTAAGCAAATTATTCTTATGTGGAGATTATTCAGATTTAATATTAAAAAAAATTAATAAAATTAGTAGGGATACTGTTAAATTTACGGAATATGAGATTTGTAGTAATTTAGAGGAATGTATAAACAAAATTAAAAGTGAAGGTTTTAAAATAATTGCTCTAGAAATAACTAACGAGAGTTTATCATTAAACACAATAAATTTTAATAATAATGATAAAATAGCAATTCTAGTTGGTAATGAAAAACATGGCGTTTCAGATGCGGGGTTAAGAATGTGTTCTCAAAGTTACCATATAGATATGTTTGGGAATAATTCTTCAATAAATGTGGCAATTGCTACAGGTATTATGCTTAACCAATGTACAAATTTAATGAGAAGGAGGTAAATTATGTCTGATACAGGTAGAAGCAAAACTCTAAGTCTTGATGCTGGAGATTTGGAAATAAATTTGACAACTTATCTTGATAAAGATGACAACGAAAATTATGTTACACAAGTTAAGAAAGATGACGAAGAAATATTTCATGTAACTAAGCATCCTGATGATACAGTTAATTATACAGATAGAGAAGGCAGAAAAAAAATAAGATAGAAAGCAAGATAATTAAATCTTGTTTTTCTTTACATTTAAATTACTTTTTAATTTGTAGTTATTCTTTATTTATTATATAATGAATAAGAAGGAGTTTTATTTATGAATGAAGAATTAATTAAAAATTTAAGTAAAGAAATTAATATAAGTGAAAAAAGAATCAGCAGTGCATTAAAATTGCTTGAAGAAGGAGCTACTATCCCTTTTATTGCAAGATATAGAAAAGAAGTAACAGATAATTTAAATGAAGAAGAGATTAAACTGATAAGTGATGAATATAAAAGAAATATGAACCTTTTAGAAAGAAAGTTATCTGTTATAAAGCTAATAGATGAAAAAGGAATGCTTACTGAGGAGTTAAAAAATGAGATAATGAGTAAAACTAAATTAGTTGAAGTAGAAGATTTATATTTACCTTATAAAGAAAAGAAAAAAACTAAAGGAACAGAAGCTATAAAAATGGGACTCGAACCTCTTGCTAAAAAGATTATGTCTTTTCCAACAAATGGAGATTTAGATTTACTCGTTAAACCTTATAATATGGACAAAGAAAAAGCTTTAACTAATGCAGGATATATTATAAGTGAATGGATAAGTGACAATGCTTATTATAGAAAATGGATAAGAAATTATATTTATAATAAGGCTTTTATTGAAACTAAGATAAAGAAAAATGCTATAGATGAAAATAAAACATATGAGATGTATTATAATTTTAAAGAACAATTTAAATATTTAAAACACTATAGATGCTTAGCAATAAATCGTGCTGAAAAAGAAGGAGTTATTTCTGTTAATCTAGATTATAATATAGAAGATATTATTTCATTTTTAGAAAGTAAAGTAATTAAAAATGATAAATCTTTTGTTGTAGATGTTGTTAAAACTTCTATTAAAGATAGTTTAAAAAGATTAATTATTCCAAGTATTGAAAGAGAAGTCAGAAGTGAAATAACACTTAAAAGTGAAGAAAAAGCTATTGGTACTTTTAGTAAAAATTTATATAATTTACTTCTTACTAGGCCTATCAAAGGTACTAGAGTACTAGGTTTTGATCCGGCATTTAGAACTGGATGTAAACTTGCTGCTCTTGATGAAAACGGTAATCTTTTAGAGATAGGAGTAATATATCCTCATGAACCTAAGAATGACAAAATAGGCAGTACAAAAGCACTAAGAGAAATGATTTTAAAGCATAATATTAATTTAATTGCTATTGGTAATGGAACTGCTTCTAGAGAAAGCGAAAGCTTTGTTGCTGAAGCAATAAAAGGTTTAGATGTCAAATATATTATTACTAGTGAAGCAGGCGCAAGTGTGTATAGTGCTAGTAATTTAGCAATAGAAGAATTCCCTGATTTAACTGTTGAAAAAAGAAGTGCAGTTTCAATTGGAAGAAGAGTACAAGATCCATTAAGTGAACTTGTTAAAATAGATCCTAAAAGTATTGGAGTAGGAGAGTATCAATATGATGTAAATCAAAAGAATTTAAGTGAAGCACTTGACTACACTGTAGAAAATGTTGTAAATAAAGTTGGAGTAAACATTAACACAGCATCTTCTAGTATTTTAAAAAGAATAAGTGGAATGACTAAAAAAGCAGTAGAAAGTATTATGACTTTTAAAGCAAATAACAAGTTTACTAAAAGAGAAGAACTTAAAAGTATTAAGGGTATTACTCCTAAGATATATGAGCAATCAGTAGGCTTTTTAAGGGTTATAGGAGTAAATCCTCTTGATAATACAGGAGTGCATCCAGAAAGTTATGATGAAGCCTTAAAGGTAATAAAGTATTTAAATTTAGATTTAAAAGATATACAAACTAATGAATTTAAAGAAGTACTTAATACTCTTGATATAAACAAATTAAATAAGGAACTTAATATAAACATATATTTACTTGAGAGCATTATTAAAGAGTTAAAAGAGCCAGGAATGGATCCTAGAGATGACCTTGAAATGCCACTTCTTAAAAGTAATATTCTTACTATTAACGATTTAAAAGTAGGAGAAGAATTAGAAGGTACTGTTAGAAATGTTGCTTCCTTTGGTGCTTTTATTGATATAGGACTCCATGATGATGCACTTTTACATATATCTAAAATGAGTAAAAAATTTGTAAGTGACCCGCTTGAAATAGTATCTGTTGGAGATATAGTTAAAGTTTATGTAGACAAAATTGAAAAAGATAAGAATAAAGTATCACTTACTTTAATAAAGGAGAATTAATATGGATAATTTAAATATTCCTACACATGTTGGTATTATACTAGATGGTAATAGAAGATGGGCTAAAGAAAGAGGACTTAAAACAAGTCTTGGACATAAAGAGGGCTTTAATACATTAAAACTTCTTGCTAAGTATGCTTTTAAAAAAGGAGTTAAAGTTTTAAGTGTATTTGCTTTTTCCACTGAAAATTTTAAAAGAAGTAGTGAAGAAGTAGATTATTTAATGAATTTATTTTTAAAAGCATTCAAGTCTAGTATAAAAGAATTTAATCAAAACAATATAAAAGTAGTTTTTTCTGGAAGGAAAGAACCACTAAGTGATAAAGTTTACAGCGCCATGAAAGAGTTAGAAAGTAAAACTAGTAAAAATGATGGTGGAATACTTAATATTTGCCTTAACTATGGAGGACAAGCTGAGATAGTTGATACTACTAAGAAAATAGTTAATGAAGTATTAAACGGAAATATAAAAATAGATGATATAAATGAGGAACTATTTAGAGATAACTTATATAATAGTTTACCTTACATGGATTTACTTATAAGAACAAGTGGTGAGATAAGAGTATCTAACTTTATGCTTTATAGTCTTGCTTATGCAGAAATGTATTTTCCAGATACTTACTTCCCTGATTTTAAAGAAAAAGAATTTGATAAAGCAATAGAAGTTTATAATAAAAGAGATAGAAGAATGGGTGGAAATACTAAAAAATGAGTACAATATAAAGTACTTAATATTATTTAATATAAATGATATAATGTATACATGAAGAGATACTTCATATAATATTAAAGGACAAACAAAATGAGTATTACCTAGCTTAGCCTGTTAGGTATTCACTCAGTCCATTTAAGTACTAAGGAACACCAGATCAAGCCAGATTTGGTGTTCACTTTTTTATGAAAGAGTATAAAGTAAGGAAAAGGAGTAAGAAAAAATAAAAAGTCTTAAGTGGTATATCAATTTTAAAAATTGCCATGCATTAGTGCTAAAAAAAATACATTGTTTAACAAATACTTGACATCTTGTACTTTATATGGTATAATTTTAATTGTTTAAGGGGGAAAATATATGACATTTAGAGAAAAATTATATTATGTTGCACTTACTGAATACTTAATTAATAAAAAGGATAGAGTTGCTATTGATGAAAATACAACTGTATTTGTTGGAGCTAAAAGGGGTATTTATAATTTTCAATCAGGATATGACATTCCATCAATTGATTTTAATGTTTCAATTTTGTATAAAGGAGAAAATGTTTATACAGCATGGTACCAAAAAATATATGAAGATATAGATACTTTACGTGCAAGTGATCCTGAAAAAATTAAAGCTTTCATTAATAAGAAAGATCTTTATGGTAACTTATATATACCATATCCTGGTCCTTATTCTAGAGTAAACATATCAGAGTTAAGTATCTTAAATCCTAAAAAATTAGTAAGAAATAGTATTAGTAATCAATATAATAAAATAAAATAAGCAAGAACTTGCTTTTTTATTTTGGTTAGTTTATAATAAATACTCATAAAGGGAGGAATGTATATGAGTAAAGCTTTATATATAAAAAGAGACTATTATACAGTGTATGATAATGATTATACTGTAAAAACAACTCTATATGATGATGGAAAAGTTCGCATAGAGGTTGTTAGTAATAAAGAAGTACCAGTTGAGTTAGCAATAACTACTAATGATGATACTAAAGAATTTGCTTTAAAGTTAAAAAAATAAGGAGGTATAGTATGTCTAATATTGATTTAAATAATTTTCCGGGTTTTATACTTAATAAATTAAATATAATAGGTGAACTTATTGGAGTGTCTTATTTTGATTTAAGTACACTTGAAGTAAATGATAAATTTCTAAATGTAGATATTCTTTTTATGGGTGAAAAAAAGAGAGTTACATCCATTATAACAAGTGATACAATTTCTATTGTTGTAGCAAATAAAGAAAATCAAATTTATTCTGTTCATTTAATTAAAATTAATAATGATATTGCGCTTAAAATAAAAAGTGTAAACAATACTATTGAAAGATCATATTATAAAATAAATGTTAGTTTATTAAATGGTGCATTCACACCAGTTAATGAAGATGAATTTACTTTAAAATATGAAAAAAAGTAGATAATTTATCTACTTAAAATAGTAATTATTCCTCCACCTATAAAGAATAAAAGAATAATTATAGTGACTATCCAAACTAATACTCTAAGTATTTTTTGCTTAGTCTTTTTTTTCATTTTTACTTCACCAATAAAATTATATAATATTTTGAATAAAATTTAAAGAGGCTTAATATAATTTAGTATGAAAAAATTAATAAATGATAAAATAATTAAAATAGCAAGCATCTTACTAGTACTTGGAATATTATCTGGAGTAGTTTTTCTTTTGATAACTTCATCTTTAGATAAAATGATTATTAAAGATGAAATTAATTCTTACATTAGTGGTTTTGATAATAAAATAAGTATATATTCTTTTTTAACTAGTTTTAAGTATAATATTATTTACTTTATAATTATTACTATAAGTGGAATACTTTATTTATTTAGCCCTTTAATAATATTTGTTAATTATTATAAGGGACTTCAAATAGGATTTTTAATGTCTAGTATAATACTTACATTTAAATCTAAAGGTATATTACTTATGTTAGTTAGTTTATTTCCTCATATTATATTTATGTCTATTAGTATAATTATTTATTCGTCAATAATGCTTAATATTAGTTATAAATTAATGAAAGTCACTTACAATGAAGAAAGTATTAATTTAAAGATATTTGTTAAAAAAGTACTCTTATTATTTTTAATAGGAATTGTTATATCTTTAGTAGGAACTTTACTTGAAGTATTTGTAAATGCTTATTTAGTTAGATTAGTTATTTAAGAGCCTTAAAGGTTCTTTATTTTTGGATAAAATTATGTACGGAATAGTTGACTTTTTAGTGAAAATAGTATAAAATAAAGAACTAATTTAAGGGGGATGTTTTATGCATGTTACAATACCAAGTTATGAAGAAATGACTAAATTGCGAATAGCAGCAAAATATTATGCTAAAGTAACAGATTACACTTTAATAAATGAAGCAATATGTTCAGATGATGGCGAATTTCATGGTGAATATTGGACTAAAGACTCTCATTCATCTGGTGGAGCTGTTTATTGTACACCAAATTGGGATGAGTCTACTGTGACTTATGCTACTGAAGAATGGATAGGCGTTAGACCAATTTTAGAAGGAGCTAGTATTAGTAATTTTACTAAAGATGAAGATGATGCTCATGTAACTTTTTATTTAGAATATCCACAGGATGCTGCACCTGGATTATTACAGCAAGAATTAGAAGCTGCCTATATAGCTAATATTTTAAAAAGTGAAGAACTACCAATAAATGATACTTTGACAGCTGAAATAGGTATAAATCCTAATCATATTGTTTATTATTATAAAGGTAAAAAATATGTAAGAGAAGTTGTTAAGCTGGAAACTACATTACCTAACGGGGAGACATACGAAAAAGGTGAAATCGTATGGATAGAAATAAAACCTATTAAATGGGTGCGTTTAGATAATAATAGACTTTTAAGTGATAAAATTTTATTTACTGGTGTTAAGTTTGATGTTAATGATAGTTATAATGGAGATTTTTCTAAAACATTAATGCATAAATATTTAAATGAATATTTTTTAGAAGATATTAAACATTTTAGTAATGTAGAAACTAAAGATAAAAGCATTTCTAAATTACCTGAAAAAGTAAATCCATACAACTTTAACTTTGATAAAGTTAGTGAAGAAGAAATAATTAAAGGTGCTTTACTTAGTGATATACCTGTATTCTTACACGGTGCAAGTGGTGATGGTAAATCACAGAGAGTTAAACAATTTGATGAAGATGCAACTATTATATACTTAAGAAATTCTTCTATGGAAAGTTTTAATGGTAAAAGTGTATACAATAGTAACACTGGAGAAATGATAGATGTTATGCCTTCTTGGTTAAAGAAAGTTTATGAAAAATGTGAAAAGGAGCCAAATAAACTTCACATTGTCTTCTTTGATGAAATAAATAATGCATCAAATATTATTCAAGGAATGGCATTTAATGTAGTTCTAAATAAGGAAGTAAATGGTATTTGGAAACTTCCTGAAAACGCTAGGATCGTTGCAGCTGGAAATGAAACTAAAGACAGTTTAAGTGCTGAAGAACTTTCAGAACCTCTATTCAATAGATTTGCTCATGTATATATAAATACTACCACTGAAAGCTGGCTCAAATGGGCTAGTACACCAAACGAAAATTATGTAAAACTAGATAATACAAAAGTAATTAATGAATACAAAATACATCCTAGTATATATGCTTATATTACTTATAAATCATTTATGAAGAAATCAGTGTTAAGAACAAAATATAATGGCGTAACACCTAATGCTGACCCTAGAAAATGGGAAATGGCTTCTAAAGTTTTGTATGCAACTGGTAGACCTGATATGTTAAGAAGCTTAGTTGGAAAAGAACTTACTAAAGACTTTATAGAGTTTACTAAAAAAGAAGTTATTACAGTAGAAGATGTAATAAATTATAATGTTCAGGATGATGATATAAAAGAAATGAGTATTGCAGAAAAGTATAATCTAGCAGTTGGTTTATCTGTAGTAAATAAGGAAAACTTAGAAATAGTTAGAGACTTTGTATATAATATAGGTAAAGAAATAGGTGCTATATTTGATACATTATGGACTCATGGAAATGAAGAAAGATTAGAGTATTTACTTGAAATAGAAAGTAAGAAACAGGACAATAAAAAAGAAACTTCTATTAAGGAAGTTGAAGATCTAGACTTTACATTTATAGATGTAGATAATGAAGAGATAAAGGATTTATATTTGTTTAAAGGATTAGATGCTGAAATCACTGATTTTGCACTATGTACTGGGGGAATTTATGCAGATAATGATGGCGTTAATAATGGTTACTACTGGACAATAACTTATAAAAACTTATCCTCAAATTATGGCCCTATAGATAAATCGACTATTGTAGCGATTGATAGTGAAGGGGAGGAAATAGCAGTAGACATTAATAAAAACGCCTATAGTGCAAGGCCTCTTCTAATTAATGCATCAAGCTATGAAACAGTAAATAAATTTTTAGGTAATCATTATATAACAGATGATCACAAACCAGTAATTGAGTTTGGAGAATATCCTCAAGATGCTGTTTCACTTGGAATGCAAAACAAATTAAAAAAGTTATATAGAGAAAATAAACTAGAATTAACTGAAAATTACTATACAATTTATGATAATAAAAGCTATGATAAAACTTCTCCTAATTTAGAAGATTTAAATAAACAAATTACTTTTGAATATATTTATAATGGCAAAAAATATGTAAGAGTTAATGGGAATTTTGCTGATGGAGGAGCTACATTATCTAATGATAATAGCTATGAAGACGGAGAGGAAATTTGGATAGAAGTTAGGCCAATTGAATGGTACTTATATAAAAATAACGAAGGCCAATATTGCTTGCTAAGTTTAAAACTCTTATTTGCAGGAATACCTTTTGACATTAATGAAACTTATAATGGAGACTTTGAAAATACATTTATAAAGAAATTCATGGATGAAGAATTTTCTAAAGATATATTAAGAGGACAAACTCTTACAAAAAATGATGTAAATATTAAAAAATTAAAAAAATAATAAAGTTATACCATAATACATTAAAATATGGTATAATTTTTCGTAGAAATGGAAGTGAAACTTATGAAAGTAGTAGTAGGTATGAGTGGAGGAGTAGACTCAGCAGTAAGTGCATATTTACTCGATAAAGAAGGATATGAAGTAATAGGCTTATTTATGAAAAACTGGGACTCTAATATCAATAATGATAAAGAAGGTATTATTGATGGAATATGTCCTCAAGAACAAGACTTTAAGGATGCTAAAAGTGTATGTGATTATTTAGGTATTCCTCTTTATAGAGTTGATTTTATTAAAGAATACTGGGATACAGTTTTTACTTACTTTTTAGAAGAGTTAAAAAAAGGAAGAACACCAAACCCGGATATTATGTGTAATAAGTATATTAAATTTGATTTATTTAAAAAAGAAGCAAAAAAACTAGGAGCAGACTATATTGCAACAGGACACTATGCCAGAATGGAAAATGGCAGACTTTTAAGAGGAGTAGATAATAATAAAGATCAAACATACTTTTTAAGTCAAGTAAAGCCTAGTGAATTTAAAGATGTTTTATTCCCCGTTGGTGGTCTTACTAAACCGGAAGTTAGGAAAATTGCTTTAGAAGCTGGTTTACCTGTTGCAGAAAAGAAAGACTCAACTGGGATATGTTTTATAGGTGAAAGACATTATCAAGAGTTTATCGCTAATTACTTAAAGGGCAAAGAAGGAGATATAGTTGATATAGATACTCTTAAAGTAATTGGAAAACATAAAGGCCTTATGAACTATACAATCGGGCAAAGAAGAAATGTTGGTTTATCAGGTGATGTAAAAAGGCATTATGTATGTGGTAAAGATGTAGAAAAAAATATTCTTTATGTTGCATTTGGAGACGATAATAAATATTTATTAAGTAATGAAGCAGTTATTGAAGATATGAATTATATTAGTGATTTAAAGCCTACATTCGCAACATGTAAATTCAGATACAGGGGAGAAGATATTCCTGTAAGTATAGAGTATAACGCTGATGAAGTTACTTTAAAATATAAAAGTGCTAAAGCTGTTACTCCAGGACAAGCTTGCGTTATCTATTTAGGCAGCGAAGTAATCGCGGGAGGCATTATTAAAGAAGTTAGAAAAGATGAAAAGAAACTTTGGTACTTATAGTACTCTTCGTTTGACTTTTTGTATAAAATATGGTATAATTTTGTCAGTTTGGGGGTTTATTTATGGTAAATGATAAAGCATTAGAATTTAATTCTAAAGTTATTAAAATTGAAAGATTAATTGATAATTTAAAGAGTATTGGAATAGATACTAATAAGTATGAAAATCAAGTAAAAGATATTAAGAGTGAACTTATTAAGTTAGATGTTACTTCTAACAAGTATTTTGGTATAGAAAATGATTATATAACTGCAATTAGTAAGCTTAATAAACTTGAGGCACATTTAAATGAATATATGGTTTATTTTAAAGCATATAGTTTTACTATGCATGTTAATGAGGATATTGAAAATATTGAAGAGAATAAGTTATCATTCTATATAGAGGAATTAATTAAACTTTTAAAAGGCATTAAAGCTTCTGGTACTTTAATCTATGATAAAGAAAAAGAAATAATAGAAAGTTTATATAAAATAGCCTATTATTTATTACTTGAAGAAAACGAACATTTAACAGAGCATAAATTATTTAATTATGTTTCAGGAAGCGAAGTTGATTTATATTACTTAGATAGAATTTTATTAAATGATATTCAAAGTATTTCTAATAAAGAGGCACTTAAGAAAATAAATGGTGAAATACACTTAATTAACTTAAAAGGTAGTGAAGCTCATTATATTACAGAAGATATTTTAAGGAAAGTTATATATGCTAAATATGGGGATGATTTAAGAGATAAAACTACAGAAGAGCTTAATAAAATAGCAAATGAAATTAAAGATAATCTTACACAAATTAAATATAAAACTAAAAATATTGAAAATGAAATGACTAGAATTGAAAGTATTAAAGAGTCAATAAAAGAGTTTAAAATTGATCTTGCTAAGCAAATTGCTAGTATAAGTTTAAATTTTGGATTACTTACCTTTACTTTAGGAGTTGTTCCATTTATTTTTAGTAAATATCCTTCTCCTAGAACATATAAATATACTTATGACTTAGATGGGAATGTAATAGAAGAAGTGGATGAAGGATATCAAGCGGAACTAGATGACTACTATAAAGGAAAAGTAACAGTAAGGGAACCTTATACTTTAAAAAAAGGCAAATATAAGTATGATTATAAAGAATATACTTTTGCAGAAGATGAATTTGAAGCTGTTTTAAATGCTTTAAAAAATGGTAAAGAACTTGATTATGAAGAAAAAAGTGGCAAATATACTGCTCTTGAAGCTGCAAGTGCACCAGAGGAAACAGTTACTACTATTGAAGTAAGAAAGCAAGATAAAGACGATACTATAAGTGTACTAGAAAGAGATACGGGAAGCTCAATAGCCATATCTGTCTTTACTGGATTGCTTATTACAGGAATAATTTATATACCATTCGTAACTGTAGATGAATTTAAATTTGCTTTATGTGAAAAGATACCTGATTTAAAAGATTTAATTGAAGACTTTATTGAGTCAAAAGATGTTAAAAGATTAAAAGAAAAGAAACTTGATGTTGCTCTTATGAATGCTGAACTTATGAAATTAGTGCAAAATGATGAAAAGCTTAGAGAAAGATTTATGAGAATTTATAAAGCTAATGAAAGCTTATTTGTAGAGAACAAAGAAATATTTGAAAAACTTATAAATGAAGTAAAAGAAGGCGGTCAAACATTAGCTTTGAAATAGAGTAGGGATAATAAATTTATTTACCTACTCTTTTAATTTCCTTTATTTTTTATTTACTTTACACTTGACACACTCTTGTAAAGTGTTGTACAATGGTAATACATGATAGAAGGAGAGAATTACATGAAAAATTTAAATGAATTATTACAAGAATTAGGAATATCTAAAGTTAAATTAGCAAAATATTTAGGAGTATCTAGACAAATGATTTATAATTATTTAGAACTAGAGAGTTTAAATAAATGGCCAAAAGAAAAGAAACTATTACTTTTTAAATTATTAGATTTACAAGACGGAAGCGATGAGTCTATTGCTAAAGTAAAAGTAACTGCTGAATATTTAGAGAATGTTGAAACAAGATTAAATCAAGGTACAAAACCAAGTGATGATGGATCATACTTTAATTTAAAAGATTTAAGTAAAGATGAACAAGTACTTGTAAATGACTTAATTAATTTAATTAAAGAAAAGTTTACAGAAGAGAAGAATAAAAATACTTACTATGAATTTTTATATCTATACCACGTACTTCAAAGTATAGACTCTATACCTGAGATTAAATATATACTTGCTTATTTATCTAAAACCACTGGATTTAGTGATCCTATGGAATTCAAGTTTGATGAGACTGCTCAGTTTATTTTAGAAAGTATTATATTTACTGCTATGAATTTATATAATAATGGAGGGGCTACTAAGAGTAAATTAATAGCTTCTCATGAAAGATTTGTTAAAGAAATAGAGAATACTAAAGAAGAAGTTTTAAGTAGAACACAGCAACTAACTACAGTTAAATTACAGGCTTTAAGAGAACTTGGATATGATAAAATAACTACTGAAAATGCTCAAGAAGTTATAAATAAGATTGCTGAAATACAAACAAGAAAAGTAGTAATAGGGGATAAGCAAAACTAGATTAGCTAATACTAATCTTTTTTAATCGATAATATGTGTAGTGAAAAAAATGATAAACACCAATAACATATATGTTTATATTAGAACAAATATTTTCAAAAAACAACATATTTGGAAAACATTCATAAATATGTAAAAACTATTAATAAATAAAAAGATAAATGGAGAAGGATAGACTATAGATAAGAATATAAAATGATTATTTATTAATTCTTTCTTACGAATAGAACTTAACATAATATATATTGAATTTTGACATTTAAAAATAGCACAGAGTAGTGCTATTTTTTTATTTTAAGGTATTCTATGATATCTTTGTCTTTAATTTTTAAAACATCAATTAGTTTCTTAAAAGTTTCTAAAGTGGGAATACTTGTTTCGTTTTCAATTCTATTTAATTGTCGCCAACTAATTTCTACTAGTTCGGCTAGTTGTTCTTGAGTGTACCCCCTTAATTTTCTATACTCTTTAAACATAGTTATTCCTCCCATAAAATATTATGACATAAATGTCTAACATTTTGTATGACATTGATTTCATATTTTCTATTGACATGAATGTCATATTTTGTTATACTTTAATTAGTTATGACATAGGTGTCATAAAGAAAGGAGCGAAGATATGGAATTAAAAGTTATATTTCTTGGAGTTTTAAAGTATCAAGACAAAGAGACAAAAGAGAGTAAATACAGAGTTTCATATGTACTTGCTGATAAGAAAGCAATTATGGACAGTGCCAATTTTAAAGGTATTCAAGATAATGCTTACTATACAGATAAAAGCGTTGTATGGGAAAAGTTGCAAAGTACTGATGCTTTAACAGAAATGACTTTCATTGTAGAAAGTAGACCAAGTTTAAGAAACCCACTTAAAAATGTTACTGAAATAACAAGTATTATTACAAAACATGAGACAATTGAGTTACTTTAACATAGTTACAAGATGTAATTATGTTGAGTTTACTAATGACATATTTGTAAAATATAGACCTGGCGAATATTTTAAAATCAATTCTTTACTTATTCAAGATTACCCATTAAAAGAAAAAGTTAGTCCTTTGGGAAGAGTAAAGAAGTTTAGATTTCATTTAAAGTATTCATTAGGTAATTTGCTTGTTAATTTAGGTAATAGGGTAAAATTTGGAAAGAACGCCAAAAAAGAAGTTATTTATAAAAATAATTATCAATGGTGGTTAAAAAAATAGGTCTCAATAGCGAATGAGTATCGTTATTTAGATAAAGAGAATAAAAGAAAGGTTGGTGTAAAGAGTATGGAAGGTAGTGCTGCTACTGGAATGGCTGCCGTTATCACTGCTCTAAAGAGTACTTTAACTCTTGGTGTATTCTTTGATGTTATCAAAGAATGTGTACCATTTTTAGCAATTATGGTACCAGTTGCACTTGGTTATGGTGTTCTTAGAAGAATGATAAAAGGCGCTGGTAGAGGTAGAGTTAGTTTCTAACTCAAGAGGGGAGACTAATTTATTAGTTTCTCCTTTTAAAATAAATTTAGAAGAAAGGAAAGTGAAAGTTTATGTTTGAAGTAGCAAGTGAATTTATGGTTCAGTTAGTAAGTTATATACCTGCATATTTTGCGCTTTATATTTTGTTTGATTTAATAGGTACTTTACTTTTTGGTAAGAAATAATGAAAATTTATGTACCTGATTTAAGTTATAAGTGTTTTGTAATTCAGTCGGAGGGAGTGATAAGAGCTTATGAGAAAGTACCGCAGAACAATCAAGAAATTAATTATCGTGATTACTATATTAATTCTAGTTACATTTATAGAGATGGAACCCAAAGTTTTGGGTCGTATTATAATACGCCCACTTGTTTATCGACTGATGTGGTAACTGATGGTGTGTATTATAGAAACGATTTTGACAAGATTTTAGTTATATTTTTAATTATGTGTATATTTTGTTTCTATTTACCTGTAAAAGTATTTAGCAAGTTATTTAAGAAAGGCGGTTTATAAAATTATGGAAGATATTTTTAAAGGGCTACTTGCTCAAGTGGAACTTATTGAGGAGTTTTATGTTCTTGATTTAAAAGAGCAAGTTCAAATTAAAAGAATAAAGAAAGGTTTAAAGGAGTTGATTAAAATTGAAGAAGATGTTAATAATACCAGCAATGTTAGTCATGACACTTTTCTTTTCATTGACTGATTTACAAGCGGGGGAAAAAGGTGTTTTTGATATAGAGGCTAAATTAAATGGTACTTTAATTTATTTTGACCCTCAAAATACGCGTGATGTAAGTGGTGCTGATGGTTTTAGTAAGGTTAAAAGTTTAAATTCTGGTGTTGAAATGGTAATGAATATTAAATTTGACGATGGGAATGTTTATAGTTCTAGATTTTTAATTGTTGTTGATTATTGTAGTACGGCTTACCCTAGTTTGGGAAATATTGCCACACCTGGTACTGCTGACTTTACTAATTTAACTTATCTTGCTAACTATTCTAGTAATAATGCTGGTTCTAGTTGTAAAGTTGGAAATTATACTGGTTCATTATATAAAGCTGTTTATGCAGTTACTAAAGGTGTTGCTGATTCAGAGTTTTCTTTAAGACTGTGGGGTGGATCTACTTTTGATTATGTTACTTGGTTTAAAATTAATGGTATTAGTATATTTGATTATACTTCTGAATTGGAATTGAGTTTTCAAAATATCAAAAATCAACAAGAACTTGAAAATAAATTAAATAACTTAAATAATACTCAACAAGAAACGAATAATAAACTTAATGATTTAAATAATAAACAGGACCAAACTAATAGTAAACTGGACGATTTAAATAGTAAACTTACTGATACAACCGCTCCAGATACAAGTGGCTTTGGAAATGTTTCGGGTTGGTTGCCGGCTGGTCCGGTCGATAGTATTCTGACTTTGCCAGTTAAAGTTATGAACACTATAAGCGGTGTATTAGCTGGTACGTGTAACCCTGTAAGTTTGCCTTTGCCGTTTATATCAAGTAATTTAGAATTACCTTGTGGCGACTCGTTTTATGATAATATTACTGGTCTTAATGTGTTTTTAAATACTTTAGGTTTTATTTTAGGTTGTTATTTGCTATATTCATATTTAATTTACCTTTATAACTGGGTTGACAAGAAAGTGTCAATGGTAGAGAACGACCGAGAAAAGTGGGGTGCAGTGTAGATGTTTAAGGCATTATTTAATATTATAATTGGTTTATTAAGTACTTTAGTTCAAATTGTATGTTTACCGATTAATGCAGCTATGAAAGCAACTATGCCAGACTTAACTGAAAAGATTACTTTTGTTACTACTAACATACCTAAATATTTTAGTGGAGTAGGGTTTGCTCTTTCGTGGTTACCTGATACAATAGTCGGAATATTAGTATTTATTGTAGCAGTTGAAGTAGCAAAATATACTATCTATTTAAGTGTTCATGGAGTAATAAAAATATGGAATTTATTCCAAAAATTAAAGTTTTGGTAATTTTCAAGTGTGTGCGGGTAACCCGCGCACTTGAAAATACCTTTTAAGGAGAGAGTTATGAAAATACTAGATAAGTATGATATTAGATTTGATACATTTTTTATGAAAGGTTTACCTAAAATTGACGATAGACATGGAGTTTATTTTATTACTGGTCGTCAAGGTTCTGGTAAAAACTATTATGCAGCTATGTTTTTAATGAAACAACCTAAAAGTTTGTGTAATAAAATTAAGACAAATATTAAAAGTTTAAAAATACCAGGTTTTACAATTGAGTATTTTGAAAAGATTAGTGAACTCTATACAGATATTGAGGAACATTGTATTTATGTCATTGACGAAATATCTAGAAAATATAAGAAAACTAGTCCCACAGATGATCAGTTCTATGCTTGGTTAAATCAGAGTAGGAAAAGGAAGAGAATAGTTTTATTAATTACTCAAGAGTGGCGAGAATTACCTATGTGGATACGTAGACCCGCAAAATATATGATTACAACGACGAAAATAAGATTATTGAGTACTACCTTTGGAATATATCAAACGACTGTCTGTGACGCTGAAAATATGGTCTTTAACAAAGACGAGGGAGAATACGAATGTCCCCCAATTATCAAAATTTTTTATAAACGAAATAAAAAGATAGCTAATCTTTATGATACCTTTGAACCTATCAATAATTTATAAATAAAATTCTATTCTTTTGCTTGGGCACATAAGGGCTAAAGTTTACTACTAATTAATTGTCAAATTAATTAGTAAGTGCATTTAATAAAGCAGCACGTAGCCCAAGCGAAGGCGCGGGAGTTATTAAACGAATTTTTAATAAATGTTTCGTAGAAATATTTATTAAAAATTTGTAACACAAGCGGTAGCGCGTGAGGTAAAATAAGTTTATTTAATCAAAAAATTTTGATTTTCTAATGAGTGGTGGGTCAACTGGCTCTCCCTCAAGAAAGAAAGGAGTGAAACTATGTCATTTATATTGAAAATTTTACTAGTAATTTTAATAATTGTAGCTTTCGTTGGTTTAGGTGCACTAGTAGATAAACTTGCAGATAAGATTTACGAAATGATACAGAAAATATTGAAAAAGTAATTGGGGGTGTACTACGACCCCCCAATGGTGTGAAATGTGAAATAGATTTTAGAATGGAGAGTGTTATATGAAATTTTGTAATAATAAAAATTATTATAGAGAATACAAAGATAATTTAAATAATAAACCTTTTAAGTATCGTTTGACTTATTGTGGTAGTTGTGTTTATCAATTAACTAGAGGTAAGTATAAAGTTATATATCATTCTATTTCTTTTAGAGATATGTATGAATTTATAAAGAAAAAAAATATTAATTTTAGTGAAATACATTTACCTTATATGACTTTAAATGATTTCTTAAGAGATTGGGCGACTTTTGACGAGGTGATTGATAGATTATGATTAAAAAGAGAAACTGGGCTGCAGTTGTATATAAAGAGAGTGCACCTGAAAATTTAAAATATTAGAAAAAAATAAAGGTTTTTATATTAAAAAAACCTATCTACTACGACATATAGGTTTTTTGTGTATTTTGTGCAGAAAAGAAAGGAAGAAAAAAATGACTGAAAGATTAGAGACTTTAACTGAGGAAATAGATGAAAAAAGATACAGAAATTTTATGATCTTATTGTATGAAGATAGTACAAGTTACAATTTTGAGGAAGTTTTATTCGATTTAAAAGGTTCATTTAAAAATTATGCATACATAAAACATTTACCAGAAGAAAAAGAAAAAAAAGAACACTATCATTTTATACTAAGTCTAGATAATGCCAGGACAATCAGTTCTATAGCAAAGAGGGTAGGTATAGCACCGAACTATTTTCAATCCATAAAATCTTTGAGAGCAAGCTGTAGATATCTAACACATATAGACACAGAAGAAAAGAATAAATATAATTTAAGTGATGTAATAGTAAGTAATTCATTTATGAGAAAATTTTATGGAGCATATGATGATCTAAAGACTGAGGGTGATGTCATAGACGACATATACAATTATCTAGATTATTTAATAAATTCGAGTGATTTTCCAAAGTTTCAGGATAAAGTAAAAGATTTAATAATATTTGTTAATAAGAATAATTATGATACAATATACAAAAGATACAGAATAGAGTTTATGGACTATTTAAAGATATCGATGTAGAAACAGAACTTAACATAATATATATTATCGGAACCTTAATAAATAGAGAAAGTTAGAACAAAATTAGGTTAATTATTACTAATATTAAGCCTGATATTAATCCAATATAACTTTCTTTCTTTTTATTATATGAATTAACTTCTGGTAACATTTCATCTATAGATAATGTTATCATTATGCCAGCTACAATTATTAAAACCATAGCTACTAATGCATCATTAATAAAATTCTTAAGACATATATATGCTAAAAGCGCTCCTACTGGCTCTGCTAAGCCTGAAATAAACGAATATAGTACTCCCCTCTTTTTATTTCCCGTAGCGTAGTAGATAGGAACACTTATTGAAATTCCTTCTGGAATGTTATGTAGCATTATTGCTATGCCTAAACTTATTCCTGATGATAAATCGTTAAAACTAGCCATAAATGTAGCTATACCTTCTGGAAAATTATGCAAGGCTAAAGCGACCATACTAAGTACCCCTACTCTATAAAGATTTCCTTTATTTTGTAGTAGGGCAAGTTTTTTACTAGTTTTAGTGACTAAGAATTTACCTAGCAAAAATAACAGTAAACTTATTAATAAACCTATTAATAGGCCATATTTATTTGAAAGAGTAATAAAACCTTCTGGAAGTAGTTCAAATACACTTAAAGAGATCATAACACTTAAACTGAAACTTAATGCAAATGTTATGAATTTATCTTTATCTTTTATTTTAAAATAAACTATTAATCCTCCAAGTAAAGTACTTAAACCAGCAAATGAAGATATTATTAAAGAATATATAGCATTTTTTTCCACCCTACTCACCTTTATTTAATAATACTCAAATAGGTTATCAAATATTATTAAAAGTGACAATTATTACCACTCAAATGTATGAATTAATTAATGACTATTGTAAATAATACTAACAGGTGGTGATTAAGATGGCAAGAAATACTTCAAGAAACAGCGCTAGAAATACAAGTAGAAATAGTGCTAAAAGAACAACTTCAAGAAACAGTGCTAGAAATAATGCTAGAAATACTTCTAGAAATTCAAGATGTAAATAGTATGAAAAAGGAGACAGTCTGTAGTCTCCTTTTTATTTTAAATATTTTAGATAACTCTCCCCTAGCCCTAAATTATTTTCTATATTAAAGTTATCTAGTATAGTTGCACCTATACAAGCAAATGTATTTTTAACTGGTAATACTCCTTTATATTTAAAACTTTTTGAATAGAATATTATTGGTACATTTTCTCTTGTATGATCTGTTCCTCTATAAGTAGGATCATTACCATGATCTGCTGTAAATATTACCAAGTCATCATCATTTAATCTATTTAAGAATGGTGGTAAGTATTTATCTAGTTCTTCTAAACACTTTAAATATCCATCTTTATCTCTTCTATGACCATATTTACTATCAAAATCATTTAAATTAAGGAAAAGTAAACCATTAAAATCACTTCTAGCAAAGTCATTTAATTTAAGTATTCCATCCATGTTATTTTTAGTTTTAATTCCGTTTGTAATACCAGTATCAGAAAATATATCTTTTATTTTACCGAGCGCTATTACATCTAGACCTTTATCATAAAGATAAGTCATTACATTTGCTGGTGGCACCTGTGTAAAGTCTTTTCTTCTAGGAGTGCGCACAAATTCTCCAGGTTTACCAACAAATGGTCTTGCTATTACTCTTCCTACTTTATATTCTTCTCTAAATACAATTTTACTTATTTTTTCGCATATATCGTATAATTCTTCTACTGGAATAATATCTTCATGTGCTGCAACTTGAAGTACTGAGTCTGCACTTGTATATACTATTAATGCACCTGTTTTCATATGCATTTCTCCAAGTTGTTTTATAATTTCGGTTCCAGATATTGCTATATTTCCTATAACTTCTCTTCCTGTTATTCTCTGTATTTCACTTATTAGAAGTATTGGAAAACCATCAGGATAAGTCATAAAGGGTTTATCTAGTACTATTCCCATCATTTCATAATGACCATTTAAAGTATCTTTTGCTTTATTCATGGGTTCTATTTTACTATGATATCCAAATTTATATTTGTTTTCATTTTTTACTAAACTAGTTAAACCTAATTTTTCAAATACTGGTAAATGATATCCTTCATGATCTAAAATATGGCCTAAGGTTGAGGAACCAACATCATTAAATTTATCAGCATCTTTAGCCTCTCCTACTCCTAAACTATCCATTACAATTAAAAATATTCTTTTATACATAAATCTCTCTCCTAACTTCTAGGGAAATAACTATCATAGTTTTCCCTTAATACTTTATTTACTACTGTAGTATATATATTTGTAGTACTTATATTTTCATGCCCTAGCATTTCTTGTATACTTCTTATGTCTGCTCCTCCTTCAAGTAAGTGTGTTGCAAATGAATGCCTTAATGTATGAGGAGTTAATTCTTTTTCTATTCCTGTTTCTCTTCTTATGTTTTCTAGTATGAAATTAAAACCTTGCCTAGTTATAGGTTTCCCATGATTATTTAAAAATATTTCATTATAATTATTTTTATTTAGAAGTTTTTTTCTATAATCATTAATATATATTTTTAAATAATAAGAAGCTAGTTCTCCTAAAGGTACAATTCTATCTTTTTTACCTTTACCTTTTACTCTTACTATAGAATTCTCAAAGTCAATATTGGAGTACTCTAATTTAACTAATTCACTTACTCTTAAACCTGTTCCATAAATAACTTCAAGCATTGCTTTATTTCTATAATCAAAAGCTGTATTTAATTTAATATTTAGTAGTTTATCTACTTCTTCTGTACTCAGATACTTAGGTAAGGTTTTCTTAACCTTTAAAATACTAATATCTTCTAATGGATTAATACTTATATAGTTCATATCAGCTAAATAAGAATAAAAACTTTTCAAGGAACTTATATGTCTATTTATACTTTTTTCATTTAAGTTTCCTCTTAAAAAAGATATATAATTTAGAATGTCTTCTTTAGTCGTAATTCTAACATCATTATTAAACCACTTTAAAAACGACATTAAGTCCAGTAAGTAAGACTCAACTGTGTTATCTCCTAGTTTCTTTTCAGTTTTTAAAAACAATTCATATTCTTCTATATCTTTCATACTAATATTATCTCATAAAATAATAATAAAAGGTAGATAAATCTACCTTTTATTTACATACTTATTACATTTCTATTTCATATGGATTAGCCTCTGTCCCTACTCCAGTTACTACTACATCACTTGATAGAGCCATTACTGGGGAGTATGCTGCTATACTGCTAACTTCTGTAGCACCTCCACCAGCACCTGAAACATAAAATGAACCGTCGTTAAATATTTGAATTTAAGAGAAGAAAAAGATTTAACACAAAGTGATGTTGCTAAAGAGTTAGGTTTAGGCCAAGCGGGTTATTCAAAGTATGAAAATGTAAAGAATAATGTCCCAGTAGAAGTTTTAAGTAAACTTGCAAAATTCTATGATACTAGTATAGATTATCTACTCTATTTAACTGATACTAGGAAAGCTTACCCTAAAAGTAAAATAGAAGAAATTGATGCTTTAAAATAGTTTTTGTGATAAAATATTACTGGTGGTATAAATGGAAACTCTTGCAAATAAATTAAGACCTAATAAACTATCTGATATTGTAGGACAGTCTCATTTAGTTGGTAAAAATAAAATATTAAATAATTTAGTTAAAAACAATAAAATATTTAATATGATTTTTTATGGTAAAAGTGGTATTGGTAAAACTACAATTGCTTTAGCTCTTATGAATGAACTCAATTCTAATTATAGACTTTTAAATGCTACAATTAACAGTAAGAAAGATTTTGAAGTGGTTTTTGAAGAAAGTAAAATTTATGATAATCTTGTTTTAATAGTTGACGAAATTCATAGAATGAATAAAGATAAGCAAGATCTACTTTTATCTTTCATTGAAAGTGGGCAAATTACTTTAATCGGACTTACCAGTTCTAACCCATATCATTCTATTAATCCAGCTATTAGAAGTAGATGCCAATTAATTGAATTAAAAGAATTAACTGAAGAAGATATTTTTAAAGCTTTAGATAAGGTTAAAACTGTATATGAAGATATTAATTTAACAAATGAGATAAAACGCTATGTTGCTAAGCTAAGTGCTAGTGATTTAAGATTTGCCTATAATTTAATAGAATTTTGTTATAATAGTTTTGGAAATAAATTTACTATAGAAAATATTAATGAGATAAGCCCAAGAGCAAATATTTTTTCCGACAAGAATGAAGATGGGTATTATGATGTTATTAGTGCTTTTCAAAAAAGTATAAGAGGAAGTGATGTGGACGCTAGTGTACACTATTTAGTTAGGCTTATAGATACAGGAGACTTTGATATTCTTTATAGAAGGATGCTTGTTATCGCTTATGAAGATATTGGTCTTGCTAACCCTACTTTGCAAACTAAGGTATTAACTGCAATAGAAAGTGCTGAAAGGCTTGGACTCCCAGAACTATATAAACCTCTTACACAAGTTGTTATTGAAATGGCACTTAGTCCAAAAAGCAACACAGTTGAACAAACTTATAATGCAGCAATTAATGATTTAAAAAGAAATAATGTAGGTAGAGTTCCAGAACATATTAGAACAACTAGTTCTAATTATAAGTATCCTCATAATTATAAAAATCATTATGTAAAACAACAGTATTTACCTGATAATATTAAGACAAGTAAATATTATATAGCTGGAGATAATAAATATGAACAAGCTATGCAAGAGTATAATAAAAGAATTAAAGGCGAACTTTAATTCTTTTTATTAAGTTTATTATATGCATCTGTTAGTATTATTTCATATCTAATAAATAATATTGCTTTATAAAACAACTTTCTGTTATTATCAAGTCCTTCTACATTATCAATTATATTATTTATTTTTTCTATATCTACTCTAGGATATACTCTTAATAAAGCATCATTTAAATCTTTATATTCTAAAGAGTTAATTATTTTATAGTAATTTATTTTATTATCATTTATTTTAAGTGCTGAGTTAGGAAAAACAAATACTCTTTTTTTCATTTCGTCCGGATTATTTACGATTTCTTCCATCATTTCATCTGTGATAGCCGGATATAAACAAGAAGCGCAGTCATAAATTGGTGCGATAGAAACTTCTTCCCTAATATTATCTATTAGAAAACCCCAGTTACCATTATGTCTATCAAAATTTCCAAGGGAAGCATCTATTACAAACATATCCCAAAAGAATTTGGTTAATTCTTCTTTGTCATATATATCTTGATTTTGAATAGTGTTTAAAACTTCATTTAATTCAGTAGAATATCAGAAGTTCCAAATTCTTTATTTTTAAAAAAACTAAATTCTTTTAATACCTTATTATTATCAGTAAAATCTTTACATGCTACGGCTAATTTATATTCATTATTTACTAAGTACTTTCCAAGTAAAACTTCTTGTACATTAAAGCCCATGCTTTTAATTATTTTACATGAAATATATTCAGTGAAAACGTTATCTTTATTTTTAGGAAATTTAAGCATATAGTCTTTACCATTATATTTAATTGCTAGTTTGTTTCCATTTTTCCCGCCATATGCTTTTAGTTTGTTTTTAATGCAGTTTGTAAAATCAATCATTAGTACCTCCATTATTTTACCACATCATTTATAATATAGTTTGTAATTAAAAGACCTGCTACTGCTGGTACATAACTATTACTGCCTAGAACTTCTATGTTTTTTACTTCCTCTGTACTAGATATTACAGTTATTTTCTTTTGAATTTTTTTATCTATCATACTTCTTAATTTTTTTGCTAATTTATCATAACTAGTTTTATCAAGTGTAGTTATTTTTAATTTAGTTGCATCCATTTTCTTAGCGGTTCCCATACTACTTATTATTTTTATACCTTTATTTGTACATTCATTTATTAAAAGCATCTTAGTACTAACGGAGTCACAAGCATCTATTACATAGTCATATTTTTCTAGATTAAATTCTTTTATCGTATTTTCATCAAGAAATAAATTTTTAGTTATAACATTTATATTTTCATTTATTGAAAGTGCGCGTTTCTTTGCTTCTTCTGTCTTTAACATACCGATATTAGAGGTATTAGTTATTATTTGTCTATTTAAGTTAGTTGGATCTATTTTATCATAATCTACTATAGTCATGTTATTTACTCCACTTCTAACTAAACTTTCAAAAGTATATCCACCTACTCCACCTACCCCTACTAGCAAAATGTTTAGATTTCTAACAATATCTAATTTTTCACTACCTATTAAAGCTTCTAATCTATTTAAATTCATATTTCCTCCAAAATAAAACCAAAATGACTGCAGTAATAAAACTCGCTCATCTGCGAGGTGGTAGTCCACATGATAGCCTTTAGGATCCTTTATATAAAGTATTCAACACCAGCTATTAATTAGGTCTCCAAATTACTTATTTGTCGGTTTATTATGACAAATCATCTTGGTAATTTAATTATAACATACTATTTTTTTAACTTCAATTTACTTTCTCTTGACACATTAGGTTCAAGACCATTTCTTAAACACCAACTAATATAAGATTCTTCTAAAGTATCTTTAGGAAATACTCCAGATAAATAATAATTATAAAAAGCATTTCTTAGAAATTTGCAAACTTGATCATTAGGAAATGACAAATTACATAAATAATTGTGATATTTACAAAATACTGTATAATTTAGTCTGTCATGAGCTTCATAAACTCCCGCTTGAGTTAAATAGAATAATACAGTTTTGTTTTCAAGTGTTCTACCGATAACATAACCTTTATCTTCCATTTTAATAATAGTATTTCTAATATTAGGATATTCAATCCTTGTTAATTTAGAAAGTTCACTTTTACTTGCCCCTTTTTCTTTCATAAGAGTATAAAAAATCATATCTTCTGTACTGGCTATAGCACCAACATCTAATCTTTCTAACTCCATTTCTCTTTCTTCTCTTATCATTCTTCATCATCCTTTCTTTCTATGTAACTTATAATAGTATTTAAATTTACATTATAAGTAGCATTCATTAAATTCTTATCAGCACCATCATAGTAGGTTTTAAGTATTTGAACAAGTTTCTTCATTTCAAGTCTCATTCCAGTGCCTTTTTTGGTTACATTACAAGCACAGCCTATAAAATGTAAATCATTATACCTACAAAATCTTTTTATATCTTCTTCTCTAACAAAATATAGAGGCCTTATTAATTCCATACCTTTAAAATTTGTACTTTTAAGTTTAGGCATCATTGTTTTAAATTCTCCATTAAATATTAAACTCATAAGAATAGTTTCAACTATATCATCAAAATGATGTCCTAGAGCTATTTTATTACAGCCTAGTTCTTTTGCCTTATTATAAAGTGCGCCTCTCCTTTTTCTAGCACATAAGTAACACGGATTTTTTTCACCATTTACTTCATTAAATATATTATATTCAAATTCATTAAGCACTATATTTAATTTCTTACTATTTAAATGTATTAAATCTAAATTTTCTTTATCATAACCAGGGTTCATAAGTATAAATTCTAAATCAAAATTAATTTTACCATGTCTTTTTAATTCTTCCATACATTTAGCAAGTAAAAATGAGTCTTTCCCTCCGCTTATACAAACTGCTATTTTATCTCCATCATTTATTAAGTTAAACTCATTTACTGCTTTAGTAAATAGTCTCCATATTTCTTTCCTAAACCTCTTTATTATACTTCTTTCTATTTCTTTAACTTCCATTTAGATCCTCTTTCTTAAAGTAAAATCACTATTATTTTCTACTATATCTTTTCCTAAAGTTATCTCTTCTAAATTAGTATTTTCAAATACTTCATAAAGTACATTTTCAAATATTTTATCTACTACTAAATTAAGTCCTCTTGCACCTGTACCATAGCCACTTGCAACATTTGCTATTTTTTCATACACTTCTTCAGGTAAATCTAACTTAATACCTTTCTTTTCAAAAGCATTTATGTATTTCTTAAGTTCACTTAAATTACTATTTTTAAGTATACTAATTAAATCTTCTTTTCTTAAAGTATTCATTCTAATTATAGTTTTAAATCTACCCATAAATTCAAGAGGCATACCAAATTTTTCAAAGTCTTTTATAGTTAATTCTGTTCCATATTTCACTTCATTATTAATAGATTTAACATCATTATTAAAACCAACTACATTTTTCTTTTCTTTAGCTTGATTATTGTATAAATCAGTAAATGCTCCTCCGGCTATTATCAACAAATTGCTTGTATCAAATTTAATAGTACTTCCAAACGGATCTAATTCAACATTAAAAACTCCACCCTCAATTATTTTAAGTAAACTTTTTAAAACATCTTCATTCGCAATAGAAGTATCAGCATCTTTTCCTGCTTTTTTATCTATTTCATCTAAAAACAGTATACTATGCTCTGCTTTTGTTATATCTTCTCCAGCATTTTTATATAAGTGAATTAGAATGTCTTCTGTACTAGCGCCTTTAAAACCACTTGCTGTGTAACTAGTCATATCCTCTACATGTACAGGATAATCTATTATTTTAGCTATTTCATTTATTAATGCAGTTTTACCTACTCCACTAGGGCCATATATAAGTATATTACTTTTCATATCTTTACCAAATAATGCATACTTATAAATTTGAACGATTATTTTCTTTATTGCCTCATCTTGATTTATTATACTAGTTTTAATTTTAGATACTACTTCACTTATTGGTTTGTCAAGAGTTTTAGCAAGTTTATTCTCTATATCTTCATTTCTGCTAGGAACATTTTCATACTGATCCACTAATTTTTGATAAAATTCTTCTTCAGATAACTCTCCACTTATTAAAGCATCTATTAATTTATTCTCTTCTTCTACATAGTTTAAATTTAGTTTTACATTAAATTTCTTTTCAAATTCATTTACTTCTACACCCACTATTGGATATTCTTCACTTTCAATAAAAACTAGTTTTTCCATCCATTTATAGTATTCTAAACATTTCTCTTTATCTATTTTTTTATTTTTTTTAGTAATTTCTTTACCATTTTTTATAGTTGTTTTTTCTTCGTAAAAACTTTTCACATCAAGTGGCATCCCATAACCAATAGCAAGTCCAAACTCACTTGCATTTAAAATACTTAGATATTCTTTTCCAGTAAAAATATCTGTAAATGTAGTTTTTTCTTCATTTTCATAACCTAGTACTATACTATCAACTAAGTAATAAGGAAAGTCTAGTTCTGGTCTATCATATGTACCTAGTAAGCAGGCAACTTTAAGTTTATCGTTTTTCATATTTCCCCCTGAAAATTAATTATATATTCATGTCTAGATAGTCTATTAATTCACTATCTTTTACCTTTGTTTCTTCTTTTGTTAAATTATCTTTTACAGTTATAAGCCCGCTTTTTTCTTCATTTTCTCCAATTATTAAAACATATTTTGGATTATATCTATCTACTAGTTTCCATAGACCTTTTATATTTTTACCAGTGTAATCTGTTTCAACCGCAAAGCCACTTCCTCTTAAATCATCTATTACTTGAAGAGCATATAATGAGTTATCTAAATTCATTACAAATATATCAATATTATTAACTGGTACAAATGCTTCTAATTCTTTCATAACAGTCATTATTCTTTCAATTCCAAGTGCAAAACCTATACCTGGTGTATCTGGTCCTTCTAGGTTACTAACTAAACTGTCATACCTTCCCCCACCACATAGTGTGTTTGCTTTACCTAGAAAGTCTAAATCACTTTTTATTTCAAATATAGTGTGAGTATAGTAGTCTAGCCCTCTTACTAAAGTACTGTCTATTTCGTAAGGTATATCAAGTACTTCTAAGGCATCTTTTACTTTGTCAAAATATTCTTTACTTTCTTCATTTAGAAAATCAATTGTTCTAGGAGATTTTTTAATATATTCTCTTTCACTATCATATTTACAATCTAGTATTCTAAGTGGATTTTTATTTAGTCTTTCTTTACATGTATCACATAAGTTATCATAATCTTTTTCTAAATATTCTTTTATTACTTTATTATAATTTTCTCTAGAAGTTTTATCTCCTAGTGTATTTATATATACTTTTAAATCAGTTATTCCAAGTCCTTTTAAATAATTATATGCTAGGCTTATTACTTCTGCATCAAAGTTTGGATTTTTAATACCAAAAGCTTCTACTCCTACTTGAGTAAATTCTCTTAGCCTACCACTTTGTGGTCTTTCATATCTAAATGCACTTCCAAAGTAAAAAAGTTTAGTTACTACTTCGGTATACATTTTATTTTCAATATAACTTCTAACTACTCCAGCAGTAAATTCAGGTCTTAAAGTTATGTTTCTACCACCTTTATCAATAAAATCATATGTCTCTTTATTAACTACATCTGTTGTTTCTCCTACACCCCTATAAAATAATTCTGTGTACTCAAAAGTAGGAACTTTTATAAATTCATAATTATAAAGATACATAAAGTTACTCGTATAGCTATATAAATAGTCATACATTTTTCCATCCTTACCATACATATCTAGAGTACCTTTAGGTTTTTGCATGCTTTCACTTCCTTAAATATTATTATACTAAAAAGAAGCTGCTTTAGCAACCACTGTTTCATATTAATTTTATTTATTTAAACTCTTCCGAGTAAGGTTCAAACTTACGACTAGAAATGTATTTAGGATCCCACCTAGCATCTATACAAATTTTGCTCTCATTCCAGTACAGATTTGATATCTTTTTTTGAAATAAAGATTTCTTACTCTCCGAAAATACTTTGTTAGCACATCTGCATAAATATTCTAATCTGCTAAAAAATTCTCTATAAACCCAATTATTTACTTCCTCTTTTGACAAAGCTATTATCTCATCTTTAGCTTTATATTTATTTATATTACTAGAATAAGTTAGCACAGCCGCCTCATCAATTACCGAAATTAATTCAGAAGTATAAAATATCTTTTTACTGCTAGTGTCTGGAATATATTTATATAAAGATTTATCTTCAAATAAAACACCCTTATTTTCATTGCCTAAAATATAGTGTCTTTTAATAATTGTTTTATCATCTTTGCAACCTTTAAATTCATAAAGCGAAGTTTCAAATTCAATAAATTCTTCTGTTTCTTCATTAGTAAAGCCACAGAACTTAAATCTATTTTTTAAATCTTCAATATATTTTGTATCTTTAGTTTTCGAATACAGCATTATAAGATCAGAAATCAATAAATTTTTAATATAGTTCATTGTAACACCTCTATCTACAAGTATTATAATATTTTTAATGTTTAAAATCAATTTAAGTGCTTATGATAAAATAAAAAATTCCAATCTTTTAGACTAGAATTTTTTATTTAACATCTTCTTTTTTAATTATATAAGCTTTGTTATTTTTATAGAAACAATAGAATATTTCTGATACATTTAAGTTATCTTTACTTAATAAATCTAATAACCACTTTTCATCTTTATTAATATAATTTAAAGTACTTGTTTCTACCTTACCATCTAGAATTAATGGGAATGGGTTTTCGCTTTTTATTTTTAGAAAGTTATATTTAAATATATTTAATTTACCATTATTTTCAAGTACTGCATATTCTACATCCATTAAATTCTTTATTTTATTAGTTCTAAGTTCTAGTAATAAATCATCTAATGTATATCTTTGTTTTACCATTTCTTTAAAATTTATAACTCCTTTATTTATTATTAAAGCTGGTTTACCTTCTATTATGTGTCTTATTTTGTTACATTTTAAACTTATAAATGCCATTACTATTTCAAGTAATACTAGTACAATTATAGGAAAGACTGTATATGCAAGTGGATCTGTTTTGTTTTCAATGCTAATGGCAACCATCTCAGCTATTAAGATTGATACTACTAAGTCTTGAATAGATAATTGACCTATTTCTCTTTTACCCATTATCCTATAAATTATTAATATAAAAAAATAGAAGAATATTGTTTTTAATACAACTATTAGTAATTCCATTTTTATCACCTAATATTATTATGTACAAAGTAATATTTTTTTAATCAAGTTATATAATTAAACAGGAGGAAAAATGAAAAAAATTAACAACATTTTATTTAATTTAGGTTATTTTTTAGTATCTTTAATTATTTATCTTATAATAATTACTACTTTTTCATATTTTAATTTAATTAATTATAAAACTATAAGTATTATTAGTTTTATAACTCTAAATATATTATTTTTAATTAATGGGTTTAAACTTGGTAAGAGAAGTGATAAGAAAGGTTATTTAAGTGGTATTATTATGGGTTTATCTATGATTTTACTTTTATTATTTTTATCTATTATTTTTAGGAGTTTACCTTCAATAAAATCTTTTATTTACTTTTTAGTTTTATTACTTTCAAGTACAATTGGTGGAATGTTTGGTATTAATAAAAGGAAAAGTTAATTCTTTTCCTTTAGATATACCTCTTTTAAACTGAATATAATAAATGATGTATCATCATAGTTTTCAGTTCTTTTTTTTAAGTCATTAGTTAAGTAATTATATTCACTTAAATCCTTTAGAGTTACTGTATCATTAGTACATATGTTATCTTTGACACAACTGCGAGTTATGCTTACTAAATCTTTTTTTAAAAGATTTAATTCTTTATTTTCTTTATAATTTATAAGTGATATTATTACACTTGTTATAATTATTATAGTAGTGCCTATTAATGTTATTATTAAACATACCTTTTTATTTCTTTCCATATTATACCTACCTATTATAATACTTTTTATAAAATTCATCTCTAAATTCTTCCAAAGTATCTGTTTCTATATTTTCTCTTATGTCTTCCATTAGTTTAGTTAAAAATCTTATGTTATGAATGCTAAGTAATCTTTGACCAAATGTTTCGTTAGCAACTATTAAGTGTCTGATGTATGCTTTTGTATAGTTTTTACATGCATAACAGTCACAATTTTCTTCTATGCTAGTAAAGTCTTCTTTGTATTTAGCATTTCTTATATTCATTTTTCCATTTCTTGTATATGCATTTCCATGCCTTGCTATTCTTGTTGGTGCGACGCAGTCAAATATGTCTACACCTCTCATTACACCTTCAATTAAATCAATAGGATCTCCTACTCCCATAAGATATCTAACTTTATCCTCTGGCAAGTATTTCGTAGTATATTCTATTTCTTTATAAAGAACATCTTTTGTTTCTCCTACTGCAGTTCCACCTATACTATAGCCATCAAAGTCCATTTTAACTGTTTCTTCTGCAGAGTATTTTCTTAATTCTTCAAATTCTCCACCTTGTACTATTCCAAAAAGTGCTTGCTCATTATTATTATGAACCTCTTTGCCTCTTTTAGCCCATCTTAGGGTTCTTTCTATACTGTTTTTCATGTATTCATAGGTTGCTGGGTATGGAGGACATTCATCAAAACTCATTATTATATCTGCACCTAGTTTATTTTGAACTTCTATACTTTTTTCAGGACTTAAAAATAGTTTACTTCCATCTATATGACTTTTAAAATATACTCCTTCTTCATGTATGTCTTTCTTTTTAGCTAGACTAAATACTTGAAAGCCACCACTGTCAGTTAACATAGGACCACCTTTATAATTCATAAAGTTATGTAGTCCTCCTGCTTTATAAACTATATCCTCCCCTGGCCTTAGCCATAGATGGTAAGTATTAGAAAGTACTACATTAGCATGTACATCAATTAGTTCTTCAGGACTTAGTGTTTTTACTGTAGCTTGTGTTCCAACTGGCATGAACATAGGAGTTTTACTTACTCCCCATTTAGTTGTAAATTCTCCAAGTCGAGCCATATTTTTGTTACTTTTTTTTATTACTTTGAAGTTTAAATTCATTTTATGTACTCCCTTTCTTTCTATATATAGAATATCATAAATTAGTAATTTTTACAATTAAAAAGTATGCTTATTAAACATACTGATTTTCTTTTAAAAATTCATTATTAAATCTATAAGTATTTCTTTTTCCTTCTTTCAGTTGTTGCAAAATTTGCAATAACTAGTGTATATTTTATTTATTAGAATTTATATCATTTGTTATAAACATAGCATCTCCAAATGAAAAAAATCTGTATTTATTATTTACTGCATACTTATATGCATTTAATATATTATTTCTTCCTGCTAAAGCACTTACAAGCATTACTAAAGTACTTTTTGGCAAATGAAAATTTGTTATTAAGGCATCTATACCTATAAATTTATAACCAGGATAAATAAATATTTTTGTTTCTTCAGTAGTTTCTTTAAAGCACCCATATTTAGTTATATTACTTTCTAGTGTCCTTGTACTAGTAGTACCAACTGCTATTATTCTTCTATTTTCTTTTTTTGCTTTATTTAGTTTATCAGCTACTTCTTTAGTTACCATATAAAGTTCACTATGCATTTCATGATCAAGAACATTTTCTTCAGCAACTGGTCTAAATGTTCCAAGTCCTACATGAAGTGTTACATATAATATTTCTACACCTTTTTCTTTTATTCTTTCAAGTAATTCTTTAGTAAAATGTAGTCCTGCAGTAGGTGCAGCAGCACTCCCAACATTTTTTGCATATACTGTTTGGTATCTACTTTGATCAGCAAGTTTTTCATGTATGTATGGAGGAAGAGGCATAGTACCTAGTTTATCTAGTATTTCATATAGAATACCACTATATATAAGTTTAACATGTGTTATTCCATCATTTAGTTTTTCTATTACTTCTATTTTTAACTGCCCTTCACCAAATGTAACAATATCACCTTTATGTAGTCTTTTTTGAGGCCTAGATAATACTTCCCAGATGTCACTTCCCATATCTTTTAGCAAAAGTATTTCAATCACTGCCCCTGTTTCTTCTTTTGTACCTATTAGTCTAGCAGGCATAACTTTAGTATCGTTAAGTACTAAAGTATCTCCAGAATGCAAGTAATTAATTATATTTTTAAATGTTTCATCTTTTATTTTACCAGTATTTTTATCAAGTAATAAAAGTTTAGAACTACTTCTATCCTCAAGTGGCGACTGAGCGATTAACTCTTCTGGTAAGTCATAATCATAGTAATTTATATCATATATTTTTTCCATAACATCACATCCAAATAGATTATACAAGTAAAATAAAAAGATATCAAGTAAAACTTAATATCATTACCTAGAACTTTTTGTTTCTTCTATTTTTTCAAGTAAAGTTTCTTTATCAATAAAACCTACCGAAGAACAAATAATTTCTCCATCTTTATAGAATACTAAATGTGGAATACTCATTATTCTAAATTTATTTGCAAGATCAGAGTATGTATCTACATTTACCTTAATAATGTCTACATCTTCTATTTCTTCCAAAATACTGCCAAGCATTTTACATGGTCCACACCAGTCTGCATAGAAATCAATTACATGTACTCCTTCTTTTACAAGACTATCAAAGTCTTCTCCCTTATAATATCTCATTAATTCACCTTCTCTAATATTTTATTCATATTATCCTCATTAATTATATTTTTTTCAAATAATATTTTTATTTGCTCTTCAGCATTATTACTTTCATATACTTCTTTTATTCCTTCAAATGTATTCTTAACAAGTGGTGCAAGTGCAGGTGTTTTCTCTAGCATAAAGTTAGATACTTTACTATTATTTAAGTATTTAATATTAAATATACTTAGTATAAATAGAATGAAGAATAGTACTACATATGTAGTTATTGCACCTATTACTGCACCTATTACTCTTGATACAAAGCCAAGTATTATTGTTGCATCAAATACTTTTTCTACGATATCTGTTACTTTTAATAGTACTCTATAAAGTAAACTAAAAACTATTAAAAGCAAAATAAATGATAAAATATGATAAACAAGTACTGAAATAGCTGCATTATTTCCTATCTGAGGTAGTTTGCTAATAAGAATATTTGCTAAACTCCCCTTTAGTATCCAAGATAATAAAAGTACTACTATACTTCCCACTAAACTAACTATACTTTTAACAGCGCCTCTTCTCATACCACCTAAAGCACCTATTATTATAATTACTATTAAAATAGCATCAACTATATTCATAAATTCCCTCCTTTATTAATATTTACTAAAATAATTATATTATAAAATAATAGAAAAATAAACACTTTTATGATAAAATAATTTTGAGGTTGATATAAATGACAATTGTTTTTAAAGTAAGTGATAATATTAGAGAAAAAATGATAGAATATTATATGGATAAAAGGAAAGAAAAAACTCCTCCATATGCAGTGTTTCAAGCAGTTGAAGCTGACACTGTAGTTACTTTATATGAAAGTGGTAAAGTTATGTTTCAAGGAATATCCGCTGATATAGATGCTAATATGTGGAGAGATCAAGAAAAGTTTTTAAATAATATAGATGTTGATACTAGAACTACTGAAGAAAAGAAAGAAACTTTAGTAGATAAAAGTAATTATTACTACTCTGCAATTGGAAGTGATGAAGTTGGAACTGGAGACTATTTTCTTCCTATAGTTGTAACTGCATGTTTTATGGATAAATCTAATATTAAATTCCTAGAAAGTTTAAAAGTACATGACTCTAAAAAACTTACTGATAAAAAGATATTAAGTGTAGCACCACTTATTATGAAAAGGATTCCTTATGAAAGCATTATATTAAGTAATAAGGAATATAATGAATGGGTTAATAAAGGAATAAACATGAATAAAGTTAAAGCTATAATGCACAATAAGATGCTTTTTAAAATGAAAAGTAAAGGTTTTAATTATGATAAAATTATAGTTGATCAATTTTGTTTACCAGGAGTATACTATAATTATTTAAGAGAAATAAAAGATAAGGTAACTGGAATTACTTTTATGACAAAAGCTGAGGATAAAAACCTTTCTGTTGCCTGCGCGAGCATAATAAGCAGATATATATTTTTAAAAGAACAAGAAAAACTTGAAAAGTCGTTAGGAATGTCTATTCCAAAAGGCGCTGGAATTAAAGTAGATGAAATTGGAAAAGAACTTGTTAAATCTAAAGGGAAAGATTTATTAAATGATATATCTAAAATAAGCTTTAAGAATACTGATAGAATCCTTAATAATGACTAATTATATAGTTAGAGAGTATACTCTTTTAAGTAGTAAGATAAATAAAGAATATAATATTTTAGGTATAGCAGATATTCATTTTAATAATTTTATTAATAGTAAGTTCTTATCTTCATTAAAAAATTTAGTTATAAATAGTAAATATGATTTAATACTAATTTCCGGTGATATTATGAATTCCAATATGTATTTAAATAATAAATCTTTTAATAAAGTAAAAAGTATTTTAGATAATATAAGTATACTAGGTAAATGCCCTGTATATATTGCACTTGGTAATCATGATATTAATACTAAGCATTTAGAAGAAGTTATTAAGAGATTTGAAAGTTTAAAATATAATACTAATTTATTTCCTCTTGATAATGAAACAGCTTATTTTAACAATTTATCTATAAGTGGCATAAGAGTACCTATTGAAGCTTATGATAGAAAGAATGCTTTTAATGAAAACGGCATCATTTTAAATAATATTTTAGAAAGAATAAAAGTAAATAAAGAGTACTATAACATTTCTTTAGTGCATGATCCTTTATCAGTTTATAATTCATTTAAAGTTAATGAAAACAATATAAATAAATTTGATTTAATATTTTCAGGTCATTTACACGGAGGATATTTAAGTAAGAGCAAAATATTAGATGATAGTATTTTAGAAGGTTATATGGAATATTTTAGAGATTTTAAACCTTTTATAAAAGTGCCATTTGTTAAAGGAAAACATTTATTTAATAGCACTCATTTTATTATTAATGAAGGCTTTAGAAGATATAACGGCTTAATACCATCATTTATTTACACTACTCCGTACTTTTCTAGTATTAAACTACTTAAAAAACACTGATTAATTTCAGTGTTTTTGTTTATTTTAATCTTTTATACAAAATGTAGCATATAAAGGAACTGCTTTGATATTGTTTCTATTATCATAGCCAAAGTTTTTAGTACTAATTCTAATAGAATACTTAGGACTATACATATTGTTATAAATCTTTAAACTTTTACTTTTAGTATTATCTGAAGATTTAACTTCAATAGGGATAACTCCATCAGCAGTAGTTATAAGAAAATCTATTTCTGCTTCACCAGCACTTTCCCAGTAATATAAAGGAAAACCATTTATAAGAAGTTGATTGGCAACATAGTTTTCACTTATTGCACCTTTATATAAACCTATCTTGTTTTCTAATATTTGACTTTTTGTTATATCAAGAGAAACATTTAGAATACCAACATCACTCATATAAAGTTTAAAATTAGACGTATCTACGAACCCTTTAAGAGGTATCTCTGGTGTTTTTACTAAATTACATTTTAGAATTAAATTTGTTTCAAGTAACCAGTCTATAGGTAATTCATATTCTCTTGATTTAGCACCTTTAACTATTTTACTATATTGAAACTTATTACTTTTATTTCCAAGTTGAAAAGGTATACTTTTATATGTACTTAGGATTTTAATAGTCTCTGAATTACTTGTAACATATTTCCCCATATCATTAAAATATGATGTTATTATTCCAGTTATAATATTATTTTCGTATCTTGAAATTTCAGAATTTTCTTCTAATAATTTATTTACACTATCAGGCATACCACCTGTTATCAAGAAATACTTATAATAATCAAGTAGCATCTCATGCATTCCCTCTCCTAAAGGTTTATTTTTTTCATACGATTTTTTAATTATATTAATTAAATCTTCTCCCTTTATTGCAAGTAAGAATTCTTCAAAGTCCATAGGAAACATGTTAATCATATATACTTTACCAACCGGGAAAGATAAACCACATCTTTTAAGCTTTATACCCAGTAAACTACCAGCAACCACTATATTCAAATTGTTATGTACTTCACACATATATTTTAACTCTTCAATAAATTCTGGACTTTCTTGAACTTCATCTACAAAGATTACCGTATCTTCGTTTTCTTCAAAATTATACTCGCTTTTAAAAGCAATATATGTTTCATCAGAATTCTTGTTATCTTTATATAAATTTATTATAGTTTTATCTCTAAATAAATTGATATAAATATAATTTTTAAATTCTTTAGTGCAGAATTCATCTATTATATACGTTTTTCCAACTTGCCTAGCACCAAAAACCATTAAAGGTTTTTTCAATGTCTCATTTTTCCAATTAATTAAATCGTTATATACTTTTCTCTTCATATGCATCACCAATAAAAGTATATCACAAAAATAATAAAAATTCAATAATTTCACACCTTTTTCGTATGAAAAAGGTGTAACAGTTACACCTTTTTGGGACGAATAATTGATTTTTACTTAATTTTCTTTATTTCATCTAGTAGTTTCAATGCTTCCATAGGAGTTACTTCAAGTGGGTTTATTTGTCTTAAAAACTCTCTTAGTGGATCTTTTACTGGAGTTTCTAAATCTAGTTCAAATTGTTTTATATGAGTTTTTTCTTCTTTGCTTTCTTTTTCATACACCCTAAGTAACTTTCTAGCTTCTTCTGTAACCTCTTCCGGTAAACCTGCTAGTTCTGCTACATTAACACCATAACTTCTGTCTACTGCACCATCAAGAACTTTATGAAGAAAAACTACTCCTCCTTCATTTTCATCAATTGTAACATGTACATTTTTAATGCTAGGATCTAGTTCACTCATTTTAGTTAGCTCGTGATAATGAGTACTAAACATAGTTTTACATTTTATATGTTTAGTTATGTATGATATAATGCTTCCTGCCAAGCTAATACCATCATATGTACTAGTACCACGGCCTAGTTCATCAAATAATATTAAACTATCAATTGTAGCATTTTTAAGGGCATAAGCACTTTCTTTCATTTCAACCATGAATGTACTCTCTCCACCTACTAAATCATCTGATGCTCCAATTCTAGTGAATATTTTATCAAATACTTGAATGTTTGCTTCTTTTGCTGGTACAAAACATCCTATTTGATTTAATATTATTAATACAGCAAGTGTTCTCATATAAGTACTTTTACCGCTCATATTAGGACCAGTTATTAAAAGTACTGATGTATCTTTATCCATAATTATATCATTACTTATATAGTCACCTTTAATTACTTTTTCAACTACTGGATGTCTTGCATCTAATACATTAATTATGTGTTCATGATTAATAGTAGGTCTTACAAAGTTACATTCTTCACTTACTGTACTTAGACTTTGCATTACATCTAAATAAGCAATTCTTTTACTTACCTCTTGAAGATCTCTTATATTTTTACTTACTTCATCTTTTATTTTATTAAATAGTTCATATTCTAATGATTTAATTTTTTCTTCTGCATTAAGTATCATATCTTCTTTTTCTTTAAGTAAAGGTGTTATAAATCTTTCACTATTACTAATTGTTTGTTTTCTTACATATCCAAATTCTTCTTTAACATTATCAGCTTGTCCTTTACTTACTTCAATATAATAACCAAATACTTTGTTATATCCAACTTTTAAAGTTTTAATTCCTGTTCTTTCTCTTTCTTCATTTTCAAATTTACTAATGAAGTCTTTACCGTTTTTTCTTATACTTTTTAGTTCATCAAGTTCACTAGAGAAACCAGTCTTTATTATTCCGCCTTCTTTTATGGTGACAGGTGCATCTATATCAATAGAATTTTCTAGTAAATCATATAATTCTGGAAACACTTTTACTTTTTCTAAGTTTAAACTTTCAAGTATTAAGTTTATATCAGGTAATACTCTTATACTATTTTTAAGTTGTAATAAGTCTCTTGCGTTTACAGAAGATATACTTACCTTACCTACAAGTCTTTCTAGATCATATATTTCGTATAAGAATTCTTTTAGTTCACTTTTAAGTAGAAATTCTTTATTTAGAAGTTCAATTAAGTCATGCCTTTCTTCTATATCTTTTATATTAGTTAAAGGTTTTAATATAAACTCTTTAAGTAGTCTAGAACCCATACTAGTTTTAGTTTTATCAAGAAGCCATAATAAACTATACATTCTATCTTTATTTCTTATAGTTTCAGTTAGCTCTAAATTTTTAATAGTTTCTTTGTTTAAACTTAAATAACATTTAGAGTCAACATATTCAGGTTCCATTAGGTGTTTAAGTTCTCTCTTTTGATTGAAAGTTATATAACTTATTAGCATTAGTGTATTGTTTTCTAGCTTTGTATCATTTAGACTACTTACTTTGTTTTTATTTATATCACTATAGTCTTTATCATAAATACTTACATAAACGTTATAGTTCGTTTTAAGTAAAGAAGTTATTTCAGCATTAAAATCACTTCTTACTATTATTTCTTTTATACCAAGACTTACTATTTCACTTATTAATTTTTCATTATCATGGCTTATGAATGTTGCAAACATTCTTCCACTTAATAAATCCATATATGAAAGAGCATATATATAAGTATAATCTGTTATACTACCTATAAAGTTATAGTTTTTTTCGTCTAGACTTTCGCTAGAAGTTATAGTTCCTTTACTAACTACTTCTACTACTTCCCTTTTTACAATTCCTTTTGCTTCTTTAGGGTCTTCTACTTGTTCACATATTGCTACTTTATACCCTTTATCTATTAGTTTTTCTAAATAAACGTTAACTGCATGATGCGGCACTCCACACATAGGAACTCTTTCTTTTAAACCAGCATTTTTCCCAGTAAGAGTTAGTTCTAGTTCATGACTTGCAGTTATTGCATCCTCAAAAAACATTTCATAAAAGTCACCTAATCTATAAAAAAGTAAAACATCCATATATTCTTTTTTTGTTTTAGCATATTCCCTCATCATAGGACTTAACATTTCAATATCTACTTCATTTAATTTCATAATATCACTCATTAACTATTATACATTAAAAAAAATAAAAGAGAAAGAATTTTTAATAATTTCTTTCTCTTTCTAAATCTCTTTTTTTAATTACTTCTCTTTTGTCATAAAGTTTTTTACCTTTACATACACCTAAAAGTACTTTAGCTTTATTCTTTTTAAAATATATTTTAAGTGGTACTAAAGCTACTCCTTCTAATTCTATTAATTTACTAAGTTTATTTATCTCATTTTTATGAAGTAAAAGCTTTCTTTCTCTTCTTTCTTCATGATTAAATATATTACCTTCTTCATATTTAGCTATGTATGTATTAGTTAAAAATACCTCTCCATTTTTAATTCTAGCATAAGAGTCATCTAAACTAACAGAGCCTTTTCTTATACTTTTAATCTCAGTACCGATAAGTACTATTCCGCATTCTATTTCATCTTTTATAAAGTAATTAAATTTTGCTTTTCTATTTATTATTTCCATATAATTTCACCTTCTTCATTTCAGTAAAATTTGCTTCATTAGTATACCATGCTAGAGAAACAATATCAACTTATAAAATTAATATTTTTTCTACGTTCATTTTATCTTACTATTTTTATCATCTACTAATATAAAATCAATATGTCTAGTTTCTTTATTAGCGGCTATACATTTTACTTTAACTCTGTCTCCTAGTTTAAGCACAATTCTTTTCTTTCTATTATAATAATATAAAGAGTCATCACTTAGTGTATAAAAGTCATTAATTGTATCTAAACTAACAAAGCCTTCTACAAAGTTATCTGTTTCAACAAAGAAACCATTTTTAAGCAGTCCATCTACTGTAGCCATATATTCTTCTCCTATGTGATCCATCATATATTCAGCTATTTTCATATCATTAACTGCATACTCACACTCATCACTTCTTCTTTCAGTCATACTTATATGGTCACATGCTTCAGGTAGCCCTCTTGATATTTCATTTAAACTAACGCCCATATCCATATTAAATAAAGCTATCTTAATCATATAATGAAGTAGTAAATCACTAAATCTTCTAATTGGACTTGTTTCATGAGTATACATTTTACTTGCTAAACCAAAATGACCTATATTATCTACCGAATATATTGCTTTTTGCATACTTCTTAATAATTTCTTAGAAAGTATTTCTTTATCTTTTGTTTCATTTATTACTTCCATTATAGTTTGTATATTTTTATTAGATATATCACTATAATTAAATTTACCTTTTATATTATATCCTAAAGTATTCATAAATCTAACAAATTCTTCTATCTTTTTAGGAGTTGGTTTGGCATGAATTCTATATATTCCTAGCCCTGTTTTCTCATTAAGTAAACTAATACTTGCTTCATTGCTAGCTATCATAAATTCTTCTATTAAGTTTTCTCCTAAACCTTGAGTTCTTTTTTTAATATCAGTTACTTTACCATTTTCATCTACTACTAGTTTAATCTCACTACTCTCAAATTCTATTTCTCCTCTTTCCAATTTCTTTTTCTTTAGTACTTTAGAAAGTTCTAACATATTAAGTAAAGTACTTTCAAATTCTTCATATCCTTCTACATGAGAACCATCAAATATTTTATTTATATCATCATAATTCATTTTCTTTCTTGATTTAATAATACTTGGAAACATTCTTTTATTTACTACATTACCTGTTTTATCAAATTCTATTTCTGTAGTAACTGCGCATCTAAGAACATTAGGATTTAAACTACATATTCCATTTGAAAGTTCAACTGGTAGCATAGGCTCAACTCTATCTGCCATATAAGTTGAATTTCCTTTTAAATAAGCATCATTAAATAAACTAGAATTCCATTTTACATAATTGGTTACATCTGCTATACTAACATTTAATAGATAGTTACCATTATCAAGCACTTTAAGTCCAACTGCATCATCTATATCTTTTGTATCAATTCCATCTATTGTAAATATCATTTCTTCAGTTAAATCTTTTCTACCTATAAAATCTTTATCACTTATTTCCCCTGGTATACTTTTAACTTCTTCTTTAGTTTCAGGGCTAAAACCAGTTGGAACACCAAGTTCTGCCATTACTTTTAATGTGTCTATATCAGGACTATTTTTATGGCCTATCTTTTCTATAACTTTAACTATTACAGAATCCTTTTCTTCCCTAATACTTTTTAGTTTAACTATTTCTCCTTCAACTACATTTATATCATTATTAATAGTTAATTCAATATTTAAAGGATATTCTTTTAATGGTTTTACGAAAGTTATTCCATTCTCCACACATATTTCTCCTAATGGTAAATTTCTATCTAATACTCTTTTAACTTTTCCTTCTATTTTTCCAAATCTTTTATATGTTTCAGCAAGTACTAAATCCCCATCTAGCGCTCCATTCATGTTCCTTTTATCTACATAAATATCTCCATCAGTTAGTAAAAGATATCCATTTCCACTAGATACTCTTTCTATTTTAGTTTTTATATATTCATCATTTACTAATTTAAAAGTATTATGCTTAGTACTAACTATTTCTCCATCATTAACTAACTCATATAATATATTCATTATTTCTTTTAAATCTTCTACTTTATAATCTTTATTAAAATATTTTACTATATCTATAGGATCAATTTTCTTATTACCATTTCTCTTAAATAAATTCAAAACTTCTTCTTTCATAACTATCATTCTCCTATTTATAATTATACAAGAAAAGAGGTGGTTTAGCAACCACCATTTACTTCATAAGGGCTAGAAGAAGAACCATTACCCGATGACCATAGAGCACAAGATTTTATGCTTATAACAGGGCGAACACTGCCCGAAGCGTCCACAGCAAGGTTTTGGATGAAGCCCGTGCGGCTAGAAATACGGCTAGAACCACTCACATTCAACGAGCGAGCAACGTCGCCATACCAGTAAATAGGTGACAAAGACCACCACCATGTACTTCCTGTTATACTTCCTCCTGCACTATTTAAATAATACCATGCAAATGGACTAGATAATTTCTCGCCCGATTTTCCTCCAGCATATGCTATTTCATCTCCTGTCATTAGTCCTATTGGATATGTTAGTTTTGCTTCACTATTACTTCCCGAAAATGCATCTTTATTATTCGCACAGTTATAAGTTGGTGTTTTGTTTGTATCTAGTCTTGTATATGCTGCATAATAGAATTCTGAACCAGTTGCGCTATATGTTCCACTTCCCACTTCTCTATCGTTACAATACACTGCTTCTGTGCTTATGTATTTTGTATAACTATTTAAGTTATTGCTATACCATGTATCTATTACTCCTTTTATTGTACTATTATTTTTATTTGTTCTGTTTGAAGCAAGAGACCCGCTTGTTCCATACATATAACCTACATACATTGCATCTTCACATGAGTCGTTAAATGCACTTCCCCCTATGTATCCTCTTGTTGTGTCAGTACTTGTTCCTGCATATAGAAGTTTTATACTTCCATCATAGTTTGTTCTTATTATCCTCCAGTAGAAACCAGCGAATTTTACCCAGTTATTCTTTGCATCTCCTGCAAAGTAGTATACACCTTTTGCAGCACTCCCGGCAATACTTTCAGTTGCTTTATAAAGTGTTCCTGTGTTAGTAGTCGTGAATGTTGTACTAAAGTCTGTTCTTGTACTTATTGTAGGATTATCTTTCAAAATTGCCTCATAAAGTGTTGGTGGTAAGTCTTCTACTTCGTAAGGGGATGCACTACTACCATCTCCACTTTTCCAAATTAAATCTCCTTTCAAACTTATAACAGGACGCACGCCGTACGAATAGCTGACACGGTTGCCGCGGAGGTAGCCAGGGCCGTCAGAACCGCGCACGAACCACATATAAGAGCGGCCGTCACCCCAGATCATAGGCGACAAAGACCACCAATATGTACTTCCTGTAATACTTCCACCTGCGCTGTTTAGATAATACCATGCATATGGACTTGTTAAGTTTGTAAATTTATAACCACCTGCATATGCTACCTCATCAGCAGTCATTAATCCTATTGGATAAGTAAGTTTTGCTTCACTGTTACTTCCTGAAAATGCATCTTTTGAGTTTGTACAATTATAACTTGGTGCCATTGCACTTTGATTTAATCTTGAATATGCTGCATAGTAGAATTGTGAACCAGTTGCGCTATATGTTCCACTTCCTACTTCTCTATCATTACAATAGACTGCTTCTGTACTTATATATTTTGTATAACTTGATAGATTTGTACTATACCAATTATCTATTACTCCTTTTATTGTACTGTTATTTTCATTGGTTCTGTTACTTGCTTGAGTTCCGCTTGTTCCATACATATATCCTACATACATTGAGTCACTATATGTACTATTAAATGCACTTTTCCCTATATATCCTTCTGTTGTATCAGTACTTGTCCCTGCATATAGAAGTCTTACACTTCCATCATGATTAGTTCTTATTATTCTCCAGTAGAAACCTCCAAACTTTACCCAGTTATTCTTTGCATCTCCTGCAAAATAATATACATCTTTTGCTGCACTACCTGCTATACTTTCTGTACTTTTATATAATGTACCTGTGTTAGTAGTTGTAAATATTGTACTAAATGAACTTCTTGTTGTTCTTGTTGGATTATCTTCGTATATTTTTGCTGCTAATGTTCCATCATCAAATGGATTATTTGATTTAAATGTAATCGAACAACTCTTGTTAGAAGTAACTTTACTTAATGTATAAGTATTTCCCGAAAGTGTTCCTCCACACGTGTTAGTTTTTAATTCTAATTTATAATCATCACTAGGTGTAACTGTAAAACTTACACTTCCATTATATCCTGTTGTTTGTGTAGTTGGTGCACTTACTGTTCCATTTGTAGCACTTAAACTTACACTATATCCATCTTTAAAATTTATTGTACAGTAGTCTGGTGTTTTTATATTACTTAACTTCATTGAATTCTCTTCATAATTCCACGAAGCTGTTGTTCCATTCTTACACGTTACTTTATCTACTACATATTTACTTAATAAGTTATTATATGTTAATGTTGTACTATTTCCATTTAATGTATAACTTAGTAAATTTATATCACTACTTGGATTTAATATATATGGATCACTTGCTGTTCCACTTCCTGTTACTTGTACATCACTATT
>OLHG01000064.1_pt1 | contig 73096 bp, 68 predicted proteins | sample 1605971 | NCBI WGS metagenome assembly OLHG01 (sample SAMN03283289) | human gut metagenome | biome: human-associated habitat; material: feces | host: Homo sapiens | place: Peru | collected 2012 | reverse complement strand
CGCGAGCTGGGTTCAGAACGTCGTGAGACAGTTCGGTCCCTATCCGTCGTGGGCGCAGGAAAATTGAGGAGAGCTATCCTTAGTACGAGAGGACCGGGATGGACCTACCTCTGGTGTATCTGTTGTCACGCCAGTGGCAGTGCAGAGTAGCTATGTAGGGAAGGGATAAACGCTGAAAGCATCTAAGCGTGAAGCCCTCTCCAAGATGAGTTTTCCCATTGTTTAACAAGTAAAATCCCAGATAGACTAACTGGTTGATAGGCTAGAAGTGGAAGTGTAGCGATACATTGAGCGGACTAGTACTAATAGATTGAGGATTTAATCCCTAAATTATTTAATTTGATTTGAATATCCACATTATCATGTTTTCAGAGAACTATTAAACTATTAATTTAATAAATTATATTGGTGATATTTGCGAAGTGGTTCACCTGTTCCCATACCGAACACAGAAGTTAAGCACTTCAGCACCGAAGATAGTGATTATTTGCTAAAATAGGTCGTCGCCAATATTTTTTTTATGTCCAATTACTTTAAACATAAGTAGTTGGACTTTTTTGTATATATATTTAAAAATAATAAAATTTATGTTATTATACTTGTAGGTGATTTTTATGTCTATTAATATTAGAGAAAGGTTTAGAGAAAGAAAATTTTCATTTCTTTATATTAAAAAGAAGAAAAAAGAAAATGACAAATTAGGGATATTAAAAAAGAGAAAAGAAGATGAAAGTATATTTAAAATAATATTGTTTTTACCATTAATTTTCTTTGGCTTTATTAAGAATATCATAGATCATTTTTCAGGTGAAAATAGTGTACAAAGAAAAAGCATTACATTAAAAAAAGAAGAAATAAGTAGAATAAATATTGAAAAAAATATAGTAATTCCAAATAATGGTTATATAAAAAACAAAACTATTAATGAAACAATAAAAAGTAAAATGAGTCAAAATAAAACTAAAAATAAACAAGCAATTCGATTAAAAAGTAATACTAACATTTCAACTAATAAGATTAGTAAGGTTAACAAAACAGAGAATATAAAGGTCATAGATAATATGGAGATATCAATAGTACTAAAAATAAAGAAAAAAATAAATAAGCTAAGTAATGAGTATGACATAATAGAAAGTGAAGCCTATTTAATAAAAAAGTATGGTAACGATAAAAATCTTTTAGAAAGAGCTACTGCTATAAAAAAAGAAATAGAAGTTCTCGAAGAAAAATTAAGTAAAATCAATAAAAACATCAATAATATTAAAGAAAATATTTTAATAGAACCCGAATCAATAAATGATGAAGATTTAGTAGAAAGTATAATTAAATACAAAGAGTTAATCTCTGATATTGAAGAAAGTAAATTGCCAAACAAAATAAAATTATTTGATGAATACAAAAAACTTACCATTAAATTGGAAGAATTAGGGATAAAAACAAAAAATCTTGAGGAAGAAACAAAGACAAGAGAAAAAGAATTATCGGAAAGAGATAGTAGATACAAAGAAGCTAAAGAAAAAATGCTAAATTTAGATGAAATTAATAATAGATGTGATGATATTATAAAAAATAATAAAATATATTTAGATAAACTATCATTAAAAATAGGAACAATAAATAAAACAAAATATACTAAGTATAAATTGCAAGGTCTAAATAACCTATTATCAATATCATTAAAATATATAGGATTACTATCATTAACACCTTTAAGAGGAATCCTTCCTGGAATAGCTGCAAAAACATATGCTACAAGAAAATTAGTAGGAAGTATGTATCACAGTCTTCATTATGAAAAACAAGAAAAAATAGTTTACTCATTTGAAAACTACAATTTAGAACTTAATAATAGAATTTGCAGTATAAGTACAGTAGAAGAAAACATAGATTTAGCTCTTCAAGATATCAACAATCTAAAAGGTGAGTTTAGAAATAAGTTTCTAAAATACAACCTTCCAGAGTATAGCGAAGCATATAAAAAAATAGAACTATTAGAGCAAGATGTTCTTAATAGTAGAAAGAAAATATTCCTAATAAAAAATAAACTAGTAGAAAATCAAAAAGTAAATAAAGAAAATTTGACCAAAGTTCGTAAATTAAACTCAAATAGCAAGTAAAAAAGAAAGATAATTTTATTCCTTATCTTTCTTTTCTTCTTTTTTCTCTTCTTTTATTTCTTTTTTGCTTTTAGATAACTTATCATTAATTTCAGTAGTGTTCTTGCAGATTGTTAATAATAATAAAGAAAATTCAAATCCAATTCTTGCAAGTAGATTTCCTAAAGTTAATTGAAGTAAGAAACCGATAAAGCTTATAGATATTAATGAGAATGAAGACAATGTAATATATATAGCCACAATCATATATAATATCTTAAGTAAGGTTTCTAATAACATTTTTTTGAATGTAAAGAAATCATATATCCAAGCCATAGTACCAGTAAACTTATGCTCATTTTGTTTTGTAAAGACAACAAAGTATAAAACAATACCTCCAATTATAGCAAGTATAACAGAAACAATCATCCATACCCCAGCGGCAGCTACACCTCCGAAATTACTAGAAAAACTATCATTACTTCCTAATAAACCATTTAATTCCATAATTTACCTCCTCTTAATTAAGTATAACATTAAATTATAAAAAAAAGAACTATTTTTTTCATAATTTACAAATTTTAACATATCCTTTATTGAAAGGAAGAGTGATTATGAAACAAATTATACCATTCAAAAAAGAATTACCATTTAAAACAAAAGTTAGTGAAATTACTTCTATATCACTAGAAAGAGATCTAGAGGTAACAGACGATAAAATAATATCAGGAGTCTTTCATATAACAGGAGACTATAAAATGAATGAAGGTTCCATCAGCAGAGAAGACTTCTCATTTGATTTGCCTTTTGATATAACCCTAGATCCTAGATATGACATAAGTACTGTTAATGCCGATATTGAAGACTTCTATTACGATATAATCAATGAAGACACTCTAAAAGTAAATATTGACTTATTTATTGAGGCAGAATATTTACCAGAAGAGCCTTCAAAAGAAACACCAGAAGAAACTCCTAAAGAAGAAGAGTTAAAAGAAGAAGATTTAAGAACAGCAGAAGAATCACAAGAAGTACCAGAAGTAACTAATAAAGTGCAAGATACTAAAGAGGAAGAAAAACAACAAAAAGTAACTAGTAAAGAAGAATCAAGAGAGGAACCAGTAAATATCGGAACAGATTTATTTTCCAACTTAGATAGCACAGAAACATATACAACATATTATGTATATATCGTAAAAGAAGAAGATACCATCGAGAAGATACTTACTAAGTATGAAATATCCAAAGAAGACTTCGAAAATTATAACGACATAAATAATATCAAGCCAGGAGATAAAGTAATAATTCCTAAAAAAGGTGAATAATAATTTAAGAGAAATACTTACTAAGTATAATATTCCCATAAAAAAAATTACCATTTTATCAAATGCTAAAATAATAGATGATAAAATTGTAGTAAAAGAAAGAAAAAAAGATGACATAGATAAAACATATAGTTACCTAAAATCACGTTCTTTCGATTACTTCCCAGAACCAATAACTATTAATGACCAATATGAATTATATCCATATATTAATAATAGCTATGAACCAAAAGAGCAAAAAGCAATGGATTTAATATATCTTCTAAGTTTATTACATAACAAAACAACTTTTTATAGAGAAGTAGACATAGATCACAATAAAGAAATATATGAAAACACCATAAATACTCTAGATTATTTAAATAATTATTACACAGATTTAATTATATCAATAGAAAAAGAAATATATATGGCTCCATCATCATACTTAATAGCTCGAAATATAAACATAATATTTGAAAGTATCCATTATTCCAGAGACAAAATAGAAGCCTGGTATAAAAAAATAGAAGACAGAAAAAACGAAAGAGTAGTTAATATTCACAATAATATTACACTCGATCATTATATAAAAAATGAGAAACCATATCTTATTAGTTGGAATAAAAGTAGAATAGATAGTCCAATATATGATTTACTATCCTTCTATAAAAATCATTATTTAGAATTAGATTTTGACGATTTATTTCATTACTATGAAAGTAATTATCCATTAAAAGAAGAAGAAAAATTACTTCTATTTAGTCAGATAACTATTCCAAATAAGATAGAGTTAGAAAATGACGAATATAAAATATGTATAAAAATAAATAAAATGATTGATTATTTGTATAAAACCAGTAGATTAATAACGAACTATCAAAAAAAGTAAACGATAGTTCTTTTTGCTTTTTCATTATTAATAAATTAGAGTGCAAATATCAGTAAAAAAATATAAAATCAATACAAGAATAAGTATACAAAAAAGAAAAAATAGTGTATACTTATCTAAATAGATATGGAGGTAGTAGAATGGAAAAAGAACTAAGAAAAGAATGGAAAAATTTTAAAAAAGGTGATTGGGTTAACACCATTTCAGTTGATGACTTTATCCAAAATAATTATACAATATACACAGATGATGAAAGTTTTTTGAAGAGTGCAACTCAAAAAACTATTAAAGTATGGGATAAGTGTCTAGAACTTTTAAAAAAAGAACTAAACAAAAAAGTACTAGATATCGATACAGAACATATATCTGGAATAAATTCATTTGCTCCTGGGTATATAGATAAAGAAAATGAAGTAATATTTGGTCTTCAGACAGATAAGCCTTTAAAAAGAATGATTAATCCATATGGTGGTATTAGAATGGTCTATTCCGAACTAGAAGCTTATGGATATAAAATGAATCAAACAATTGATAAATACTTCAACGAGTTTAGAAAGACTCATAATCAAGGAGTCTTTGATGTGTATACCAAAGACATAAAAAAAGCCAGACATAATGGTTTACTTACAGGCCTTCCTGATGCTTATGGCAGAGGCAGAATAATAGGAGACTTCAGAAGAGTTGCATTATATGGAATAGACATTTTGCAAAAACAAAAATTAGATGAATGGAATAATAAATATTTAGGTGTAATGAATGACGACTTAATTAGGCTTAGAGAAGAAATTTCAATGCAATATAGAGCATTAGAAGAAATGAAAAAAATGGCACTTTCGTATGGCTTTGACATTTCAAGACCAGCGGCAAATTCATTTGAAGCAGTAGAGTGGACATATCTTGCCTATCTAGCGGGCGTTAAAGAAAACAATGGTGCCGCTATGAGTTTAGGAAGAGTAGATAGTTTCTTTGACATTTATTTTGAGCGTGACTTAAAAGATAACAAAATAACCGAAGAACAAATTCAAGAACTAATAGATCAGTTTGTAATAAAACTTAGACTTGTAAGACACTTAAGAACACCAGAATATGATGAGTTATTTTCCGGAGATCCAACTTGGGTAACTTGTAGTATCGGTGGTACACTTACAAATGGCGATAGCTTAGTTACAAAAACATCATTTAGAATCTTACATACTCTAGAAAATTTAGATACTGCCCCAGAGCCTAACATGACAGTTCTATGGAGTAAAAAACTACCAAAAAGTTTCAAAGAATATTGTGCCAAAATAAGCATCAAAACAGATGCTGTACAATACGAAAATGACGATCTTATGAGACCAATATACGGATCAGATTATGCCATTGCCTGCTGCGTATCTGCAATGAGACTAGGAAAAGATATGCAATTTTTTGGAGCACGTTGTAATTTAGCCAAAGCGCTTCTTTATTCCTTAAATGGAGGAGTAGATGAAATTACAAAAGACCAAGTACTAGAGGGAATAGAAAAAGATAAAGACCAAATATTAAAATATAATAAAGTAAAAAAAGAATACTTCAATGTCCTTAGTAAAGTTGCAGAAATATATAGTAATGCTATGAACATCATTCATTATATGCATGATAAATATGCTTATGAATCATCATTAATGTCCCTAATAGATACAGATGTCCACAGATATATGGCCTATGGAGTAGCAGGCCTTTCAGTAGTAGTAGATTCGCTATCCGCTATCAAATATGCCAAAGTAAAACCAATTAGAGATGAAGAAGGAATAATCATAGATTTTACAATTGATGGTGATTTTCCAAAATATGGCAATGATGATGATCGAGTAGATTCAATAGCCAAAGAAGTAACAAAGTATTTTTTTGGTGAATTAAAAAAACATAAATGTTATAGAGATGCAGAACCAACGATGTCAATTCTTACCATCACATCAAACGTAGTATATGGAACTAAAACCGGTAGTACACCAGATGGAAGAAAAAAAGGAGTAAGCTTTGCTCCAGGAGCTAATCCTATGCATGGTAGAGATATAAATGGAGCCATTTCATCATTAAATTCAGTAGCTAAACTAGATTACGCCAACTGTTGTAAAGATGGAATTTCCAATACATTCTCTATAGTTCCAGATTCACTAGGAGATACAGAATTATTAAAAGCAAATAATTTAGTGCAGTTACTAGATGGTTATTTCCAAAAAGGTGGTCATCATTTAAATGTCAATGTATTAACAAAAGAAACATTAATTGATGCTATGAATCATCCTGAAAAATATCCACTTCTTACAATAAGAGTATCAGGTTATAGTGTCAGATTTAATAGACTAACAAGAAAGCAGCAGGAGGAAGTTATATCAAGAACCTTCCATACAAAGCTATGATAAAAGGTAGTATCTCAAGTATAGAGTCATTCAGTACAGTAGATGGTCCTGGTATTAGAACAGTTATATTCTTTAACGGCTGTAATTTAAGATGTATTTATTGTCATAATCCAGAAATGTGGAATAAGCAAGAAAATAATACCACAGTAAATTCTCTAGTAGATAAAATACTAAAAAATAAAGAATATTTTGCTTCAACAGGAGGAGTTACTTTTTCTGGAGGAGAACCATTACTTCATACTGAGTACTTAGTTAAAGTATGTAAAAAATTAAAGAAACATAACATTCATATTGCTATAGAGACATCAGGAGCAGTTAATTCAAACTACAATGAATTATTAAAATATTTAGATCTAATAATATTAGATCTAAAGCATGTTACAGATGGGGGATATCAAAAAATTACAGGTTTAAAGACAAATTATACACCTAACCTAATAGAGGCTATAAATAAAAATAACAAAAAAGTTTGGATAAGACAAGTTATCATCCCTGGTATTACTGATAAAGAAAGTTATATAAAAGAGTTAAGTCATTATATCAAAAATAATATAAAAAATATTGAAAAAATAGAGTTTCTACCATATCATAAATTAGGTAGTGAAAAATATATTAAACTAGGAATTCCTTATCGTTGTAAAGATATACCAGAGATGGATAAAAAGGATTGTGAAAAATTATACAAAAAGTTTATGAATATATATAAGAGTGAATTATAACTCTTATTTTTTCTCTTTACTTTACTACTTCAAATTGATATAATTATTAAGAAGAAAGGATGTATCAAATGGAAGAAAATTTTGTCAAAGGAATGCTATATAAAGAAATATATCGTAATGAAATAAATAGCTACATGGTAGGATTATTCAAAGTAAAAGAAAGTACCCTTTCCGAGTTTGCAGAGGGAGATGTAATAAATATTACTGGAACTCTTCCAAAACTTAGCGATAAAAAAGAATACATCTTATATGGAGAAGTAGCTAATCATCCTAAATATGGCCTTCAAATGAATGTAAATAGTTTTAATATAAATGTTCCAACCAAAGAAGAAGAACTAATAACATTCCTATCAAGTGATTTATTTCCAATCGGAGAAAAAACAGCGGAAAAAATAGTAAGTATTCTAAAAGAAGATGTCATAAACAAAATACTCGAAGACAAATCTTGTCTCAAAGGAATACCAAGACTAACAGACAAAAAAATAGACAAAATATATGAAGTACTAAAAGACTATCAAGATACATCCAGCATTGTAATAGAACTAACTAAGTTAGGCTTTGAAATGAAAGAATCACTAAGTTTTTTAAACAAATATAATAATAAAATATTAGATACAGTGAATACTAATATATATGAACTAATTGAAACAGATGAAATGCCATTTACCAAAATAGATGAAATAGCCATAGGAATGGGAATTAATGAGGAAGATGACCGTAGGGTAAAAGCACTAATAATATATGTTATGAAAAATCTCTGCTTTAACAATGGGGACACCTATCTAACCGAAGAAGAAATATCATTCAATCTATCAAACTATGTTAGCATTACTCCAGAAAAGTTTGATTACCTAATTTTGCAGTTAGTCCGTGAAGGTAAAATAGTTATAGAAGAAAAAAGATACTATCTAAAACATTTTTACGAAGCTGAAAAATACATCTGTGAAAAAATCTGCTTCCTAAACGATATGCCAATTATGACAAATACCAGTATAATGAAATATATTGATAACGATAAATTTAACAAAATAACTTATGATGATACCCAGTTAAAAGCCATTGAAAGTGGTGTAAACAATAACATCACCATCATTACTGGAGGACCAGGTACAGGAAAAACAACCATAATCAAAGCCATTGTCAGTATCATCATGGATAGCAAGAAAGCTCGCGACACCGATATAGCACTCCTTGCTCCAACCGGACGAGCGGCTAAAAAAATGATGGAAACAACAAATCTTCCCGCCTATACCATACATAAATACCTAGGTTGGGATAAAGATACCAATACCTTCGCTACAGATGAATATAATCCAAATAAAGAAAAATACATCATTGTAGATGAGGTAAGTATGATTGATACTCTTCTTATGGAAGCACTTCTAAAAGGAACAAAAAGAGATATTCATCTTATACTCGTCGGAGATTATTATCAGCTTCCAAGTGTTAGCGAAGGTCAAATACTAAAAGATTTAATAGATAGCGACTGCCTTCCAGTAATAAGTCTAAACAAAATATATCGTCAAACTGAAGGCTCATATATATTAAATCTAGCCTATGACATAAAAAGCAAAAACATTAGCGAAGACTTATTCATAAAAAAAGATGATTACCTATTCATAAATAGTGACAATGATAACACCTTATCCTACATCAAAGAAGTAGTAACCAAAGCAATTAAAAAAGGCTATTCTGATATGGACATCCAAGTACTAGCCCCAATGTACAAGAGCATAAATGGCATAGATAGCCTAAATATCATGCTCCAGGAGTTATTCAATCCCAAAGCCAAAAACAAAAAAGAAATAGTCTTCAAAGACGTCGTCTATAGAGAATACGACAAAGTCCTTCAATTAGTTAATGATCCTGACAATAATGTCTACAATGGTGATATTGGATATATTGAAGAAATCATTGTATCAGATGGCAAAAAAATACCAAATCAAATAAATATAAATTATGATGGCAATATCGTAGAATACACTCCTGATAAATTTATTAACTTTAGACATGGATATGCCATTAGTATTCATAAAGCCCAAGGTAGTGAATTCGATACCGTTATCATGCCAATAACTTCAAACTTTAAAAGAATGCTATACAACAAACTAGTCTACACTGGAGTTACTAGAGCTAAAAAAAGTCTAATCATTGTCGGAGAGCCAAATTCTTTTATCTATGGTATAAACAATGACTATATAGACAATAGAAAAACCACCCTAAAAGATTTAATAATAAATAAATACAATGTCTAGTATAATTATAATAATTTAGTAAATAATATTATTGGTATTTAATAATACTTAAATACCTGTCATATTTTAAAGGGGTGATAAAATAATGAAATCCAAAGTAGGTATGGCTTTAATGGGTATGGGTATAGGAGTAGGTAGTGCCGCTCTATATCAAAACATTAAAAATGGTAATATTAAGAAGTTAGCTAGAAAAATGAATTCTGCTAAAACGAAAGCTATAGATAACCTAGAAAATATGATATAGGAAGAGATTTAATTCTCTTTCTTTTTATATTCCTCGTAAGCCTGTAGTCTTCCGAGGCAATTTGAAGCCTAAGGTCATCAAATTGAAGTATTTATTTTATTGCATAAAAAAAGAAGTAATTACTTTACTTCCATAGTATTTACTTTTTTAGTTAATCTAGATTTTTCTCTATCAACTTTATTTTTATGTACTAAACCTTTTACTTTAGCGTTGTCTAAAGATTTGATAGCTAATTTTAATCTATCTTCAGCTCTTTCTTTGTTACCAGCAGCTACTGCTTTATCAGTTTCTTTAATAGCGTTTTTAACAGTAGATTTTAGTTGTTGGTTTGCTAAAGTTACTTTGTTAATTTGCTTAATTTTCTTCTTTGCATTTTTAACGTTTGCCATAAATTTCATCTCCTCCCAAAACTAATTATAATTTTACCAAAAAAATGCTAAAAAAGCAAATATTTTCGGTACTTTTTGTAAAAAATATTACTGGTGATAACAATGAATCATGAAATTGACCTAAAAAAGTATGATATACATACTGATTTAGTATTAGATACCATAGAAAATAGTAGTTTAAGTATTAAAAGTGATACCTATAATATTGATGATATTAAGGTAACAAAAGTAAATGTTGATGAAGAGACAAGTAAAATATTAAATAAGAAAAAAGGTAACTATATTACTATAGAATTTACAGATGTTACAGATACCACTAATAGAGAGAAAGTAACCAAAGTATTTGAAGATGAATTAAAGACTATCTTATCTGACTATGATGAATCTTCTATATTAATTGTGGGTCTAGGTAATGCTAAGAGTACTCCAGATAGTCTAGGACCAAAAGCTCTTGAAGATATTATTGTAACAAGGCATCTATTTCTTCTTGGAAATCCAGAAGAAAATATTTTAAAAGTATCCAAAATAGCCCCAGGTGTAATGGCGGACACAGGTATTGAAACGCAAGATATAATATCATCAATAGCAAAAAAAACAAAGCCTAGTCTTATCATAGTAATAGATGCACTAGCGGCCTCTACAATAAGTAGAATAAATAAGAGTATTCAAATAACTGATACTGGTATCCATCCAGGAAGTGGTATAGGTAACATGCGTAAAGAGATAAGTAATGATACCCTTGGTATACCAGTTATTGCCATAGGTATTCCCACAGTAGTAGGTTCTTCCATTATTGTATATGATACAATAAATTATTTATTCAAACATATCTCTTACATTAAAGATAATTCATCAAAAAATAAACTAGTATTTAATAGATATAACTATTTAGATAAAATAAAAGATAAAAATCTAAGTACTGAAGAAAAGAAAGAAGTACTAGGTTTAATAGGAGAATTATCTGATACTGATAGAATAAGTTTAATTGAGGAGGTACTAAATTCACTTAACTATAATTTTATTGTAACTCCAAAAGAAATAGATTTCCAAATAGATAAATTATCATTAGTAATATCAAGTGGTATAAATAACATAATTTATGACAAAAAAAGTGTCAAGTAATAGTAAAATTCTTTTAATTTAAATTTATATAATATATAATTATATTAGGAGAGTGATAGACATGAGATATGTAGGAACTACCGCAAGAGGTATAAGAACAGGAATAATTAAAGAAGGAGATAATCTCAAAGAGATTGTTGTAAATTCAGTCCTTAGAGCCAGTGAAAGTGAAAACTTTAAAATACGCGACCGTGATATAATTGGAGTAACTGAAGCAGTTGTCGGTATTGCCAGTGGTAACTATGTCACAGTAGATGATATAGCAGAAGATATAAAAAACAAATTTCCAAATAAAGAAGTTGGTTTAGTATTTCCAATATTAAGTAGAAATAGATTTTCTATGATACTAAAAGGTATTGCTAGAGGAGTAGATAAGATATATATGTTACTTTCTTATCCAGCGGATGAAGTAGGTAATCATTTATTTAGTGAGGACTTATTAGATAAATATAATATTAATCCATATAGTGATTCATTTGGTATTGAGAAGTATAATGAATACTTTAGAGGTATTGTCCATGAGTTCACAGGAGTAAACTATATAGATGTATATACTGAGATATGTGAAAAAGAAAATTGTAAAATAGAATTTATTTTCTCTAATAATCCCAAAGAAATATTAAAATATACTAAAGATGTTTTAGCATGTGATATCCATACTAGAGAAAGAACTAAGATGTTATTAAAAGGAGCTAATATTATACTAGGATTAGATAACATAATGACTCATAGTATCAATAGTAGTGGTTACAATGCTGAATATGGACTATTAGGTTCAAACAAGAGTACTGATGAAAAATTAAAACTATTTCCTAAAGATGGCTTAAATTTAGTTTTAGGTATTCAGAAAAGAATGTTTGAAGAAACAGGCAAGAAATTAGAAGTGTTAATATATGGCGATGGTGCTTTTAAAGATCCAGTAGGTAAAATATGGGAATTAGCAGATCCTGTAGTATCACCAGCATATACAGATGGATTAAAAGGTACTCCAAATGAGATAAAACTAAAATATGTATCTGATAATACTTTAGCAAATCTAAGAGGAGATGCTCTTAATGAAGCAATGAAAGAAGAAATAAAGAAAAAAGAATCAAATCTAGTAGGCCAAAATAAGAGCTTAGGAACAACCCCAAGAAGAATAGTAGACCTAGTAGGTTCATTATGTGACCTTACTAGTGGCTCAGGAGATAAAGGAACACCTGTAATATTAATACAAGGATACTTTGATAATTATGCTAATGACTAAGAAAGAAGAGGATATTATGAAAATAGCAATTAATGGTTTTGGAAGAATAGGAAGACTAGTATTTAGATTAATGGAGGAAGATAATTATTTTGATGTAGTAGCTATTAATGACTTAAGTACACCAGAAGAATTAGCTTATCTTCTTAAGTATGATACTAATCATCGTAACTATAATAAAGAAATAACTTATGATGAAGAAAACATTATAATAGAGGGTAAAAAAGTAAGAGTATACAAAGAAATGGATCCAACAAATTTACCTTGGAAAGAACTAGAAATAGATCTAGTATTTGAATGTACTGGAAAATTTACTAAAGAAGAAGATGCTATGAAGCATATTACTGCAGGAGCTAAAAAAGTATTAGTAAGTGCTCCGTGTAAAGGAAATGTCAAGACTGTTGTCTATAATGTAAATGATGATATCCTAGACGATAGTGATAAAATAGTGAGTGCAGCTTCATGTACTACTAACTGTCTTGCACCCGTACTAAAATTAGTAGATGATAACTTTGGTATCATAAAAGGATTTATGACTACAATTCATGCTTATACAAATGATCAAGTAACACTAGATGTAAGTCATAAGAAAGGTAGTCATTCCAGAAGAGGTAGAGCATGTGCTATGAATATTGTTCCAACTTCAACAGGAGCAGCTACCGCTATTGGAAAAGTTATACCAAGTCTTGAAGGTAAACTATCAGGAGGAGCAATTAGAGTACCAGTATCAGATGGTTCATTAATAGATTTATCACTAGAATTAGAAGAAAAGACTACTGAAGATGAAATAAATAGTATGTTTTTAAATAATGAAAGTGAAACTATTAAAGGTACTTTTGATCCAATAGTATCTTCGGATATAATTAGTTCTACTTATGGAGCAGTAGTGGATTTATCATTAACAAAGGTACTTGAAGTAGATGGTAAACAATTAGTTAAAATTATTGCTTGGTATGATAATGAAATGGGATATTCAGCTCAAATGGTTAGAACCGCTAAAAAGTTATTAGGAGGAGAAAATGAGTAATTATTTTAAAGTACCAGGGAATATAGAAGAAAAACAAAATACAGGCGATTTCTTCCATAAACCAGGAGATTTGAACAAAGAATCAAATAATAATAGTTTCTTTTATACACCTAATGATTTAGATAGTAGTGCAAATAAAACATTATCATCAGCAGAAGAAATAAATAAATTTATTAGTGAAGTAGCAACAGGAAAAAGAAGTGAAGGATTAACTATTGGTGGTGCTACAATGTTTGTTAGTTTTGATGGATTAAAAGAAATGGTTAATGAAGGTTATAATATAATTAAAGCAAGTTATTTTGAACAAATGAATATGATTGAAGTAACGTTTGATGTTCCATATAAATCAAAAACAAGATAATAAAAACTTACCTTAAGTGGTAAGTTTTTTCTTGTATTCACTATAAACATGTAGTCTTAAAGTGTTAAATTAAGCCTCATCAAAAGAGTCTTAATTTAATATGCGAGCGCATCTATTATATATAAGAAGGATATATATTTAAATATATTTTAGTATAAATATTTAAACATATAATGTGGGCCATCTTCTCTTTTAATAAAAGCACTTGACAAGAGAAAAAATCTAAGATAAAATTAACTTGTATAGTTTAAATTAATATTTAATGATTTTTTCTATAAAATATATTAAGAATGGAGGTATATATATGGACAAAACAGTTCTCTCCATTTTGTTATTTGTTCTTGGATTGGGAATAGGACTTGCTTTAGTATTTTTATTTAATTTTTTAAAGAATAAAAAAGATAGTAATAAAGCCGATACTATAATAGATAAAGCTAAAAAAGAAGCTGAAAAGATTAAAAGAGATTCTTTATTTGAAACAAAAGAAGAAATTCATAAATTAAAATTAGAAGCTGATAAAGAAATTAAAGAAAAGAAAAGTGAAGTAAAAGAGCAAGAAGATAGGCTTCTTCAAAGAGAAAATAATATTGACAGAAGGGATACTGCCCTTCAAAATAGAGAAACTGCTCTTGAAGAAAGAGAAAATAATTTACTTGATAAACAGCAAAAAATTCAAGAAGCTAAAGAAGAAATGGAAGAAATAAAAAGAAAAGAACTTGAAGAATTAGAAAAAATAAGCAAATATACAAAAGAACAAGCTCGTGATGCAGTTATGAAAATGGTTGAGGCAAAAATGTCAAAAGAAATAGCAGCATACATAAAAGAAATGGAATCTGAGGCTAAACTAGAAGTTGATGAAAGAGCTAAAGAATTACTTGTAGGTACTATGCAGAAATATGCAGCAGATATTACAAGTGAGCAGACAGTATCAGTTATAGCACTACCTAACGATGAAATGAAAGGTAGATTAATTGGTAGAGAAGGAAGAAATATTAGAACTATAGAATCAGTAACCGGAGTTGACTTAATTATTGATGATACCCCAGAAGCTATAGTAATATCTAGTTTCGATCCACTAAGAAGAGAAATAGCGAGACTTACATTAGAAACTCTAATTAAAGATGGAAGAATCCATCCTGCTAGAATAGAAGAGTTATACGCTAAGACTTGTGCAGATGTTAAACAAACCATAAAAGAGTTTGGTAAAAATGCTTTATATGAATTAGGACTATCAAAGATGGATCCCGAATTAGTTGAGATAGTAGGTAAACTACATTTTAGAAGTAGTTATGGACAAAATGCCTTAACTCACTCAATGGAAGTAGCCAACCTAGCGGGTATTATGGCTAGTGAACTAGGAGAAAATGTAAATCTTGCTAAGAGAGCTGGATTATTACATGATATAGGTAAAGCAATAGACTTTGAAATGGAAGGATCACATGTTAAAATAGGCGTAGATTTAGCTAAGAAATATGGTGAAGATGAAGTTGTTATAAATGCTATCGCTTCCCACCATGGAGAAGTTGCACCTACCAGCATTATAGCATCAATTGTTGCAATAGCAGATGCAGTATCAGCCTCTCGTCCAGGAGCAAGAAATGACTCTAGTGAAAACTATGTTCAAAGATTAGAACAACTTGAAGAAATAGGAAACAAAATGCAAGGTGTAGAAAAAGCCTATGCTATTCAAGCAGGAAGAGAACTTAGAGTAATGGTTAAACCTGATGAAGTAGATGATTTAACTGCTCATCAAATAGCTAGAGAAATAAAAGAAAAAATAGAAAACGAACTAAAATACCCTGGAACTATTAAAGTTACAGTAATAAGAGAAACTAGGGCTCAAGAAGAAGCAAAATAGTTTCTTTTTTATTTACAATTTCACTTAAAAATGTTATACTTTAGAAGTAAGGAAGTAAGGTTATGAATATAAGTTGTAAAGATAATGAAAATTTTGAGTTTGAACGAAGAATAGATAGAGGATGTGGGTTTAATTTTGAACTATCATCAGATGAAGTTTATCAAATTAATTATATGAATTACATTGGAGAAATAGAAGAACAATTTTATACTATGTGTCCAAGATGTGGTTATATAATACCAATAGATAAATCTATACTAAATGATTATGAAATTGGTTTAGCAAGAAGAAAAAGCAATGATGATGGAGAATTATATCTAAAAAATAATATTCTATCAGAATATACTAATGTTATAGAAAGAGGAAGAGTAAGAAAGAAAACATTATAAGGAGGTTTATTATGGGTTTATTTAATAAAATAAAAAGTGTCTTTAGTAAAGATAAAGATATAGTTAAATATGATGAAGCACTTACCAAAACAAGAAAAGAGTTTTCTACTAAGATAAGTGATTTATCAAAGAAATATAAAAATATTGGCGAGGATTATTTTGAAGAGTTAGAAGATATTCTTATAATGGCGGATATTGGAATAAATACCGTTATGAAGTTTGTTGATAAATTAAAGAAAAGAGCCAAAGAAGAAAATATTAAAGATACTGACATACTAAAAGAAATAATTGTTGATGAAATGCTTATTATGTATGTAGATAATAAAGTACTAAATACTAAGATAAAATATAGTGAAGAAGGTCCAACTGTTATTCTTTTTGTAGGAGTAAATGGTGTTGGTAAAACAACAAGTATTGGTAAAATAGCAAATAGAATGAAAAATGCTGGTAAGAAAGTTATTCTAGTAGCAGGTGATACCTTTAGAGCGGGTGCTACCGAACAATTAGTAGAATGGGGTAAAAAAATTGATGTACCAGTAGTTACCACAAGTAGTAAGGATCCATCAGCAGCCGTCTATGATGGAATAGATACTGCAATCAAAGGCGAGTATGATGTTGTTCTTATAGATACCGCCGGTAGATTACAAAATAAAGTTAATCTAATGAATGAACTATCAAAGATGAATAAAGTAATAAAGAAAGTAATACCAGATGCTCCCCATGAAGTACTATTAGTCGTAGATGCTACTACCGGACAAAATGGTATCCAGCAGGCTAAAGCCTTTAAAGAAGTAACTGATGTTAGTGGCATCATCCTAACTAAACTAGACGGAAGTGCTAAAGGTGGAATAGTTCTTGCTATTAAAGAAGAAGTAGATATACCAGTAAAATTTGTTGGACTAGGAGAAGGAACTGATGATTTAGAACCATTTGATATTGAAAAATATATCTATGGCTTATTTAAAGATTTATAGAAAGGGATTGATAACATGAAAAAAGAAGTTAGTAAAAAAAATACTAAACCAAAGAAAGAAGAAAAGTACAAAATATTTGACTCTGTAAAATTAAAAAGGACTGAGTTTATAATAACTCTAGTAGTAGGAGTAATATTTTTAGTACTATTATTCTTTGCTATTACTAATGAAGTATTTATGCCAGCAGCACTTATTTCTTTTGCATTATTTCTATTTTGTATCTGTTACTATTACATCGATGACGAAAAAAAGAAAAAATTAGTATACACATTATTTGGACTTGGAGTATTACTCATTATAATTGAAATAATATATACAATGGTAAAAATAAACTAATATGGAAGAGAGAAATTATTTAATAATCTTATATGATTATTATGGTGAATTATTAACAGATAAACAAAGAATGTATTTTGAAGACTACTATTTTAACAATCTTTCACTAGGAGAAATAAGTGAGAATGATGGTTATAGTAGAAATGCTATTCATAAAAATATTAAGACTGCTGAAGAAAAACTATACTTCTATGAAGAAAAATTAGGCTTATATAAAAAGAAAAAATTACTTGAAGATATCATTAAAGATATCGATAATGAAGAAATAAAGAATAAAATAAGGGAGATATTATGACAAGTAGAAAATATAAAATGTACTATGATTATAGTAAGAGAACGAGTGGTGGATTTTTAGATGCTATGTTTTTATGTGGCATAATGATTAGTGCTTCAGTTTTAGTATTTCTCGCTTTATTAGGAGGAAAATAATATGGATTCAATATTAGATCGTTTTGCGGATAACCTAACTGAAGTTACATATATTACAAATCCCGCAGTAGCTAGAGATGATGAGATAAAAAAATTAATATTAGTGCTTTTAACACCGGAAAAATCAGCCGTTCTAGTAGGTAAGCCAGGTATAGGTAAAACCGCTATTGTTGAAGGACTTGCTTATCGTATTCAAAGAAACGAGGTACCCGATGCCCTTCAAGGATATACTATATATAGAGTTAATACCACTGCATTAATTAATGGTAATGGGGAAGAAAATAGAGTGCTAAAACTAGTAGAAGAATTAAAAAATAGAGAAAAAGTAATTCTTTTCATTGATGAAATACACACTTTAATAGGAAATGGTGCTTTAGATTTAGCTAATATGTTTAAAGAGGGACTAAGTAGAGGAAGTATCAAGATAATCGGAGCCACAACTACTTATGAATATGAAAGATATATAATGCGAGATAAAGCTTTCTTAAGAAGATTTGAAAAAGTAGATGTATCTGAACCTACTGAAGAAATGACTGTAGAAATATTACTTAAGACATTACCAAAGCTAGAAAAACAAACTGGAGTAATTCTTCCATATACAGATTTTATCAACGAAAAGATAATGAAATTTATTGTTAATATGACAACTGAATTTAAAAGAGTATATGAAATATCATCAAGGTATCCAGATATTGCCTTAGTTATATTAAGACAATGCTTCTCTAATGCTATATATGAAAATAGAAGAACTATAAATTTAAAAAATATATATGATGCCATAAAGACTACCAAAGCAGTATATCCTGATGTTATAGCCAAAGAACTAATAGAATTCAAAGAAATATTTAAAGATGAATTAAAGATTGAAGGAACTATCTTAGATTAGTTCTTTTTCTTTAAAAATATATTGACATATTACTAATATTATAATACCATATATATCGTGAGTTTTATGGAAGAAGAAATTAAAGAAATAAAAGAAATATTATTAAAAATAAATAACTTAAATAATGAAATATCATATTTAGATACATTAATAATTAAGTATGAAAAAGAAATAGATATCCTAGAAGAAAAAATTAATAGCTATACAATTAATATTAGAGATAGAATAGATTTTTTATACCAAGAAAGAGCAAAATTAAAAAATAGAATAAATGATATCAAAGCGTCAAAAAAGAAATTAAAATTAAAAGTAATTATAACATTAATTAGTGCTATCTGCTTAAGCACATCGCTAGTATTTAATAATATATCAAGCATAATATTTTTACTAGCCACTATTGTAGGTACAAGTTCTATAATATTAAATGTTTTATCTAATAAAAAGAAAGAAAAAGAAATAAGTAATTATAGCCTAGAAGAACTAGACAAGAATATTGAAGAAGTAAATAACAAGTTAAATAAAAAAAATAGTGAAACATTAAAACCACTTATTGAAAAAAAGAAAAAATTATCTACTCGTGAATCAATGTTAAGAAATGACAGAACACTTAAGAGAAGGGAATGTGTACATTTAGAAAGAGAAAAAGATAACAAATATAAAGAATTATTAAAAGTAATGGAAGAAGAAGTTAAGCTATCTAATAGTGAAATTGAAGGACAATTAGAAATACCAGGTATGAGAAGAATAAAAAGTAGATAATATAGACAAATATTATCTATTTTATTTTCAAAAATAGCAAAATAATATATAATATTATTAGAGGTGAACTAATTATGAAATTGGAAAAAGTATTAGAAAAAGTAGAATATAGTATTATTAATGGTAATACTAATACAGAAATAACTGATATTTGTTATGATTCTAGGAAAATAAAAGAAGGCTGTTTATTTATATGTCTAGTAGGTTCTTCATTTGATGGCCATGACTATATAGATAGTGCTATAGAAAAAGGTGCTAAAGCCATACTTGTAGAAAAAGATATTACTAGAGAGGATATTACAATTATAAAAGTAAATAATACAAGAAGAGTATTATCCCAAATATCAATAAATTATTTTAATAATCCAAGTAGTAAATTAACTACTATTGCTATTACTGGTACTAAAGGTAAGACTACAACTTCCTTTATGATAAAAAACATTCTTGAAGAAGATAACAAGAAAGTAGGAGTAATAGGTACTATGGGAGTGTTTTTTAAAGATAAACATTATAGTACAGTAAATACGACTCCCGAAAGTTATGATATTCAAAACTATCTAAATGAAATGGTAAATGATGGTGTAGAATATCTAGTAATGGAAGTATCGTCTCAAGCATTAAAAGTAGGAAGAGTAGATGGAATGTTATTTGATTATGGAATATTTACTAACTTAAGTGAAGATCATATAGGAGAAAATGAACATAAAGATATGGAAGAATATATATATTGCAAAAGTTTATTATTCAAAATGTGTAAAAATGGAATTTTTAATATAGATGATAATTACTACAATAATATGATTAAAAATAGTACATGTAATATATATACCTTTGGTCATAACAAAGAAGCAAGCCTAGTAATAGATAAAGTAGAATTACTTAGAAAAGAACACTTTATTGGCTTAGAAATGACCACTAGTGGAATAGTAAATGATAAATTTCTAGTAAATACACCAGGAGAGTTTTCTGCTTATAATAGTGCATGTGCAATCCTTACTACTAGTTTACTTGGTTGTAATATAAATAGTATAAAAAATGCTTTGTCACAAGTAGCGGTAAGAGGTAGAGTAGAGATAGTACCAGTAAGTAATAAATATACAGTTATTATAGACTATGCGCATAATGGCGTATCTACTGAAAGTATTCTAACTACTATGAGAAAATATAATCCCAAAAGAATAGTAAGCCTATTTGGATGTGGTGGTAACAGAAGTAAAGATAGAAGATATGATATGGGGGAAGTATCAGGAAAATATGCCGATTTATCTATCATTACTGAAGATAACTCTAGATATGAAGATGTTAATGATATAATGAATGACATTGAAGTAGGTATAAAGAAAACAAATGGTAAATATATAAAAATACCAGATCGCAGAGAAGCTATAAAATATGCCATAGATAATGCTAAGGAAGGAGATATTATTCTAATACTAGGAAAAGGTCATGAAACATATCAAGAAAAAAATGGTGAAAGAACTCATTTTGATGACCGTGAAGAAGTATTAAAATTATTCAAATAGCATTGAATAGTTAATTAAATTGTGATAGTATATAAATTAGAAAAGGAGGGTATAAAATGATACCATTTAAAAGAGCAAATATATTATTGCCAAAAAACATTGATATGACAAAGTGGTCAGTAGTAGCTTGTGATCAGTATACTAGTGAAATGGACTACTGGAATGAAGTAGAGAAGATAGTAGGAGCAAGTCCATCTACACTTAGAATAACATTACCAGAAATATTTCTTGAAGATAGTGATGTTAATGAAAGAATAAATAAAATAAACGACACTATGAAAGAATATCTTGATGAAGATTTATTTTACGAATTAAAAGACTCTATGATTTATCTAGAAAGAACACAAGCTGATGGAAGAGTAAGAGAGGGACTTATGGGAATGGTTGACCTAGAGGACTATTCTTATGAAAAAGGATCACAAACCCTAATTAGAGCAACAGAAAAAACAGTAATAGAAAGAATACCACCTAGACTTAAAGTTAGAGAGAATGCTTTATTAGAACTTCCTCATATTATGATTCTAATAGATGATGAAAAGAAAAAAATAATTGAGGATTTAAAAAATGAAGTTACAGATAGTGATGTAGTATATGACTTTGACCTAATGGAAAATGGTGGCCATATCAAAGGTTATAAACTAAATAACGATAGTATGACTAAAGTAGAAGAAGGTCTTGAAGCATTATGTGACAAAGAATATTTTGAAAAAAAATATAATGTTAAAGATAAAGGAATACTATTATTTGCAATGGGTGATGGAAATCATTCACTAGCTACTGCTAAAGCAAACTATGAAAATGTAAAGAAAACTATGACACCTGATGAATATTTAAATCATCCATCAAGGTATGCACTAGTAGAATTAGTAAACTTACATAGTGAAGCTTTAGAATTTGAACCAATACATAGAGTAATATTTGATACAGATGTTAATAAGTTAATTGAAGAATTATATAAATATTATGATATTAATGAAGAAGGAAATGGTCAGTATTTTGAATTAGTAACAAAAGATATTGATAAAAAACTATATATATCTAATCCTAAATCAAATATTGCCGTAGGTTCTATTCAAATGTTCCTAGATGAATATCTAAAAGATAATAAAGGAAAGTTAGATTATATTCATGGAGATGAAACTACTAAAAATATGGGTATGGAAGAAAATAATGTAGCTATACTTTTTGAAGCAATGCCAAAAGAAGAATTATTTAGAACAGTTATATTAGATGGAGCATTGCCTAGAAAAACATTCTCTATGGGACATAGTTATGATAAGAGATATTATCTTGAAGCTAGAAAAATCAAATAAAAATATTTGGAAGTTAATTAAATTAACTTCTTTTTTTATATATTTTATGATATATTTATATTAGGAATGGTGAAAATATGAAAAAGTTAGATATAATATGTATTATTATTGGGGTAATATGTTTTCTACTAGCGGGTTATATAGTTTACAGCAAGTTTTTTAAAGAAAACAAAATAGATTTTAATAAAGAAGAAGAAATAAAATTATTAGATGATAAACTAGCTAAAATAGGTACTCCTTTAGGATGGCTTATTATTACAGATGGAATAGACCATCAAAATGAAGATGGAACAAAGTATAATATTAGTTATGGTACTAATTTATTAAAAGAATATTCAAATAGACAACTATTTACAATGGAATATATATTATCTACTAAAAACGAAAATGATAAATTCATTTTATTAAGTGGTTTTGATAATAATAAAATAGAAGGTGAACCAACTGACGATTATACCTTAGCATATCTAGATTATGATACTTTTAATAAATATTATAAAGATTTATTTGGTGAAGACTTTGATTTAAATAAACAAGATAAAGGTAATACCACTTATGATAAAGAGTATGTTTATTATAGAAATAGAAGAGCAGGTAGTAATAATGTATATGTACCAATTATTAAAGCAATTAGTGTAGAATATAAGAATAATAAGTATATAGCGGACATTGAAGTTACTTATAGTACTAGAGCTAGTGAGTTAATAGGAGTACCTAAAAGCAATGGAACAATAACTTATACTAAAAATATTGATAATAATATATTACTAGAAGACTTTATTATTAACAAATAATAATATTTCATAATTGGCATACAAATATTTGACAAAAATAACAATTCGTGTTAAAATATGTATCACTTTGAAAGGAGTGAAGACCATTATGAAAGATTATTCATTAAATGAAGAAGAAAGAAAAAATTTTATTTTAAACTATACTAAAGAGGAAGAAACAATAACAGTTAATTTTGCAGATGGAAGTAATTATACTATTCCTAATACAGAAAGCAATGAGAACAAACTAGAAGGAAAGATGATAGAACAAGTTGCTAATAGTAAAGAAAGAAAACATAAAGCAATAAGATCAACTGGTATTGCAATTGTCACAATATTTTTATTTACCGCTGCATCTTTAAATGGAGCATATTGGCTTTGTAATATGCCACAAATTAATGAGATAGCACTTGGACTAGGAATAGCAGCAGTAGTAAATATACCAATGTTTGCAAAAATAATTAAAAACAATAGTTTATTAAGAGATATAGAAAAGAATAAATTTTTTGTTAAGAATCAAGAAGTAATCAATAGAGGGTTAAACAATACTAATGTTCTTGTTAATTCTAATGTGCCAGAAAAAGAAATAATAACTATTAATGATATGGATTATAGATATAAATATAATGAATTAAAACAAATTGCTGCAAATACAGAAAGACAAGAGACATTTAGTTTTGATACATTCTCAGAAAATGATGTAGAACAAGAAAAGCCAAAAGTAAGAAGTAGAAGAAGATAAGTATTTCTTCTTTTTTCTTTTTCACTCTAAGCCTGTAGTCTTAGAGTGTTATTTTAAACCTTATTCTAAGTTTTAAAATAAAAACTATTATACATAAGCCAAAAGAGATTACCAAAAAATTACAAAAAGAGAAAATATTTTTACTTAATTACTTGTAACTATTAAAAAAATATGGTATACTTACAACAGAATAGAAAATAGTTTATATGGAGGAAAGATTATGAATAATAAGTTTACACTTAACGCTAATGGCATAAAAAAAGATGCAGAGATGATAGTTAAATTTAATTTAGAAAACAAAGACTACTTAATTTATTGTACTGATGAAAATGAAAGTAATAAGCAAGTTTTTGTTTCAAAATTAACTTTAAATTCAGAAGGAAAATATTTTATAGATGATATTACATCAGAAGAAAAAAATAAATTAAGTGGAGTTGTATATAATATTGTTATATTGACACCAAATGAAGCTAAAAAGGGAGTAGAGGCAAAAACATTAATAGATAAGTTAACAAATGAAAATAAAGTTATGTTATCAGTTGAAATGCCAATACTTAATGAACAAAGCTACTATAGTAATTGCTCAATAGCTATTACAAGTAAATTACTAGTAGAAGAAGCAATAAATTTCTTTAAAACAAACTTAACTAGCAAGGTTGAGGAACCTGTTCAATCAGTTCCAACTTGGTCAGTTCCTACAATGGGAGCAGCAGCAGTTACTCCAAACACTCCAATTGTTGAAATGTCAAATGTTGCTATTACAAGTGCTCCAGTAGTGAATGAAACTCCAACACCTGTAGAGAAAGCACCTATTTCTAATAACATACCAATAACTCCTGAACAACCATCAGTTTCTGCAGAGCAAGTTTTTAACACTGCTCCAGCTCCTACAGAGACACCGGTACAAATGCCAAATGATGGTGCTATGACAAATGAACCTAATCCACAGGCTGAGAAACTAGCAGTAGTTTCAGATCCTAGTTTAAATAGTGCTGGATTAAATCTTCAACCTAATGTAGCAAGAAGAAATAGTGCTGGAAATGCCAATACAAAATATATTATTATTGGAACAATATGCCTAGTACTAGCAATAGCAGTAGTAGTAGCAGCATACTTCTTAATTAAAAATATGAAATAAAAAAATTACTGTGGTTTAGAATATACACATCCACAGTAATTTTGTCTATACAGATTATATTTTTGTGATAACAAGATGGATTTTTTATATCCATCCTTTTTCTTAAAGTCAGAATATAACCATTTAACTTTATACTTATCTTCTAGTTCCCTGCCAATTTCATTAATCCAAAGAGCATTCTTATAAGGACTAACAGATAAAGTAGTACAAAAATAATCATAACCATTATCTTTAGCTGTACTAGCAGTTTTTTCCATTCTCATTCTATAACATACGTAACATCTTTTACCTCTTTCAGGTTCTTTTTCTAGTCCTTTGATTAATTCTTCATAATTCTCATTATCATAATCACAATCTAATATATCAACATTATTACTTTTATCAATTTCCTTAATAAGTTTAATTTGTTCTTCTTTCCTTTTTAAATATTCATCATAAGGATATATATTAGGATTATAATATAAAATAGTAATATCAAAGTAATTAGTAAGATAACTAATAACATAACTACTACATGGACCGCAACAGCTATGAAGTAGTAACTTCTTTTTACCATTTAAATTATTCAAAATATCTTCACACATAATACTATAATTTTCTTTCATAATTCACCTCAAAAAGCACTTATATTATAACATCCCTTATAATAAAAGTAAACTAAAAATAAACTATAGGTTATCATTACAATAAATGTATAAAACAAATGTAAAATCATATAATTTTCTTGAAAAACCAATAATAAATTGTTACAATATAAAAGGAGGCATCAAAATATGGAAAAAAATAGAAATATACCATTTAAAAATTATATTTTACTAGCAGTAACTCTTATATTAACCATAATAGTAGTAGTCTATTTATTTGTATGGCATAGTAATAACGAAGAAAATAATTTAAAAATACCAATAATGGATAAATATTTAAGAGTAATTAATTATAACGAACTAGATGACTTTCTTGTAGAAAATAAAGATTCAGTTATTTATGTTTCAAAACTCAATAACAAAGAAATAAGAGAGTTTGAAAAGAAATTAAAACTAATAATTAATGATTACTCACTAAATAATACTATACTATATTTAGATTTAACTGATAAAAACATAGATAAACTAAAACTAGAAGATAAAAATATCAATTATCCAGCAGTACTTATATATAAGAATGGTGAAATAATCAGTTACTTTGATATAAAGAAAAATAATTATGATATAAAATTACTAAAAGAATATTTAATAGAAGAAGGAATAATAAATAATGATTAATATAGTTTTATATGAACCAGAAATACCAGAAAATACTGGAAATATAATGCGAACTTGTGCAGGTACCAATAGTAGATTACATTTAATAGAACCATTAGGATTTGTACTAGATGAAAAAAGAATAAAAAGAAGTGGAGTAAATTATATTGATAAAGTAGAATATAAAAGATATTTAGATTACGAAGACTTTAAAAATAATAATGAAGGAGAATATTATTACTTTACTAGGTATGGTACTAAATCATATGATGAAATAGATTTTAGTGATAAAAATAAAAATCACTATTTAATATTCGGAAAAGAAAGTACAGGAATACCTAAAGAAGTATTACATAATAATTTAGACAGATGTTATAGAATACCCACTAGTGACAATATAAGAGCTTTAAATCTATCTAATTGCGTAGCCTTGGTAACATATGAAGCACTAAGACAACAAAAGTTCCCTAATTTACTAAGAAGCGATCCATTTAAAGGAGAAGACTACTTAGAAAAAGAATAATATAATATAAAAGAATGACTTATTTAATAAAGCCATTCTTTTTAAATTTATCTATAGTTCTTTCTATGGATATATCTCCTTCAATTCTAGTAGCAGTAGTTTTTTCTTCACCATCTTTAAAGAATATTGTTGTAGGAGTTCCACCATCAAAACTAAATTTATCTTTAAACTCTTTATAATCATCATCACTAAATTTATCAACATCAGTATAATATATCTTAATATTATAATCATTAGATATCTTTTTAAGCTTTGGTTTATAAGAATTACAATGTATACATTCACTCGCAGATACACATAATATAAAACTTTCTTTATTATCAACTTTTTCTAATACTTCGCTATAATTAAGTTTAATAAAGTTTTTACTTTCAACAGAAATACTATACCAAATAATAACTCCAATAATAATAACAATAAATATAATACCACTAATAATTAAATAATTTTTCTTTTTCATATTTAAAATCACCAATATAATGATATCACTTTTTATAGAAAAAATCAAAAAATACTTTTTTTTTAACAAAAAAAATGATATTATTATATATATGATAGAGTAGTGTGAAGGGAGTATTAAACATGAAAAAAATCAAATATATATTATTTACATTTTTAATATTATCTTTAAGCATTCTATCAGCAAATGCCGAATGTACTAAAGAAGAAATAAATACTCTAAAACAAGAAGCAAACAAAATAAAAGTAACATATAGACATTTAGGAGCTATTGAAGTGGAAGGTGGGGCAAAGGAATATAATCATTTTACAATAACATTCAAAAATATTAACGAAGATTTTTATATAAGTGATGTTTATAATGAAAAGTATGAAGCAGATAAAGATAATTCTTTTTCATTCGAAACAACAACAGGAAGTTATAAATATTTTATTAACTCAAAAAAATGTGAAAGTAAAATAAGTGAAATCAGAGTAAAAATACCTAAATTTAATACTTATTCATTGGATCCACTATGTAAAAACATAGATGGTACTGATTTTCCATTATGCGGTAAATATTATGATTATGAAGTCAGTTATGATACATTCAAAAGAAAAGTTGAAGAATATAAAATGGCACATGAAATAAAAAATGATGATGATAAAAACACGAATGAGCCTTTTTCAATAAAAGTGATTTTAAATAAAATACTAGAGTTTATAACAATTTATCAAATCTATATAATAATTGCATTAGGAATATTATTATTAATCCTAATAATAATTATTATGATATCGAAGAAAAAGAAAAGAGGTGTATTAGAATGAAAAAAAGATACATCTTAATAGCGATAGTTTTATTTATTGGCTTGACGATAAAAGCAAACGCAGAAGTTGGAGATTTAATTTATGAAATAACAAAATTAAATATAAGTGATACTGAAAATGGAGTAAAAATAACTTTTGAAGGATGGGCTTTTATTCACTTGACAAATAACTTCAGAGGAGATTTTAGGGCAGGAAAAAGTAATTATCAGGGAGGCCCAACATATGAAGGCGGGCAAGAGGTAATGATAGTAGCAGAGGATCAAAATGGAAATAAAACTTATTTAAAGAATATATTATATGATGGTTATAATGGTGAAAATGCAGAAAAATTAAAAAAATATAATTTCTATTACATGCAGTTTTTTGATAAAGCAAATGCCAAAGTTAGTAAAGAATATTATACAAATTATAATCATTTAACAAACAGATATGATTCAAACACTTGCGGTATAAATGATGATTATTCACAATGCATACATGAAGACATAGGTTTTCATATAGAATTTAATATTGAAAATTTAAATTCAGATACAACATACAAGTTTTACTTATATGCCACAAATACAGATTATAATAATAAATATAATAATTACCCAAATAAAGCAAGCGGAACGCCAGGTTTAAAAGGCAAAAAAAGTAATTTATACTATGACAAAAGAAACTGGGCTGGAAGTGATATGTACTTTTATGAAGATGTATTAAGAAATATGGCTTCAAGCAAAGCAGAAATAATAGGAAAATCATATTCTAAAGATAAAGTTTTTGTAACAGTTCATAATGGTATGCCTAGACTTTGCAACGGAACAATAAACAATTGCCAAACAATACACTCTTATATAGAAAATAATGAATACAGTCTATTTGGCAGCAAAAGGATCGAAGATAGTGAATGCAACATCGAGTATAAATGCGGTCCAGGGGACTATGTAATCAGTGTAGATAGTACTGGACTCCATCCTGGAACAACAAATTATGATAGAGTATATAGAAGTTGGGCAGTTCCAGCAGGTAATACTACAATAACAATTAAAGTCAAAAACGACAAAAAGTGTGCAGTATCAGGGCCTGCATCTAATAAGAAAATGAACTGCAATGAATGGAAAGATTTATCTTCTCAATGTGATGCATTAACAGTAAGAAAAAATGGAACCAGTGAAATGGTTAAAATAGAACAAAATGGATATATATCAAATATATTTAAATCAAATTTAGTAAATGATAATAATGAATATGATGCTAATAGCTATGATGGTGGTTGGCTAAAATATGGAATTACCTATTATAATGAAGTTAGTTGGAGTTATACTACAGCAGAATTTAGAAGTTCTGAAGCACTAACAAATATAAATGATGCCATGCAGAAAAAACTAAAAAAATTACCTGAATTCGAAGAAAATATAAATTTAACAATAAATGGATTAGATGGTTCAAGACTTGTAAAAAAATGTACCCAATCAGGATCATTTACACCAGCCAATAAGTTAATAACAGTTTGTACTTTCTTTCTACCAGAATCTTATTTAAAAGAACTAACTGGTAATGTAAGCTACTCAGAGTCAAATGATAATGCTAATATAAATAACAAATACTATATACCATTAGATGCACAAAAACACAATATAAGTGTAAAGCTAGAAAATTTAAGTGTGCTATCAGAAAATCAAGCAAAGGCAGATTCACAAAATAAAAATGAACCATGGACTGGTACATGGACTATTGGTACAGAATGTTCATTAAAGGTAACTAATAGATTATATGAAAATGGTAAGTATAAATTTATTTATAGACCTATAAATCTAAATAATCCATTTCCTAATAGACTCCCAGGAGTCAATTGGTATACTTGGTATATAACTGAAGGAAATAAAGATAAAAAGACACTTGAGGACTCATATAATAATTTGGATTATTACACAGAATTAGATAATAAGACTATAAGTGAAATTAAAAGTTATAATAAAGATAATGATTATTTTGGTGAAGTAGATAGTAATTTCTTTAAGACTTATATTAAAGAAGGTGGTCAGGGATGAAATGGTCATTTACTAGTGTTGGATTAATAGTATTTGCTTTAGTAGGTTTAACAATATTAATACTATTTCAGAATATTACTACGGGCAATGAAAATGATTATTATTTATTAAAAGAAGTAACTGAAGCTTCAATGATTGATGCTATTGATATGAAGCATTATAAAGAAACTGGAGAATTAAAAATAATAAAAGATGAGTTTGTGGAAAGTTTTACTAGAAGATTTGCTGAATCTACAGTATTTACAAGTAGTAAGTATACTATTAATTACTTTGATATTATGGAGGAGCCTCCTAAAGTAACAGTATCAATAAATACTGGAATAGGAGAGTATACCATTTATCAAGATACATCAGATTACCATGTTGCAAATACTTTAAGTGCAATATTAGAGTACTATGGTAAAGATGGTTCTAAAACAGGTGAAAGTTATGTAAATGGAACTCCTTTAGTAGAAAAGAAATTTACTAAAACTTATTATTCAATACCATCTAGTAATACTAGTAATTATTCAGTAAAACAACCACTTAATATACCTGATGAATTAAATCATAAAAATATCTATGATGTAGAAATATCAAAAGTAGAAAGTAAAGGAAATGTAAAAGAAGAAGGAGAACTATTATATGCCCTTTTAAATAGAGATATTGATTGGACTAGAAGTAATGATAATCCTACTGACTTTAATATTAAAAACAACAGCAGTATAGATATAAATAACATTGAAGGTAGAGGATGTTTAACTGCTGAAGAATGCAAGGAATCAAAATATTGGATAGAATGGACTGGAACAGGAAGCCCTGGCATAGTATTAAAGTTCAACTTAACATGGAAGTATAAAGAATATGAATATGCAGAATAATAAAAATTATTTAAAAGGAGGAAGATATTATGAATAATTTAAAAGCATCAATGAAGAAATTCTTTGGTAACAAAAATACAGTTACCATACTAGGGGTAATATTATGTTTAGTAATATTATATATTGGTTATAATTATAGAATAAATTCAAAGACAGAATTAGTAGCAGTACCTGTTGCTAAACAAACAATACAGCCAAGAACATATATAACAGAAGATATGATAGAAATTAGAAATGTTCCTGTAGAATTACTTAATACTAGTAAATATTATACTACATCAAAAAGTATCGTAGGAAAATATTCTAATTATAATACTATGATAGCTAAAGGAAGTTTATTTTATACAGATTTAGTAGTAGAAGAAAAAGATTTACCAGATTCAGCCTTTTCAGGAGTACCAGAAGGATATACAGTAATAAATTATCCTGTTACAATAGCTAGTACTTATGCTAATTCAATGGCTCCAGGTAGTCATATCAATATTTATTACAAATCATTAAATGATGATGGAGAAGTAATGTTTGGTAAATTCATTAGTAATATTGAAGTACTAGATGTTAAAGATTCATCAGGTAGACATGTATTTGAAAATAGTGATGAAGCAAGAACACCAGCTTATATGTTATTTGCTGTACCAGAAGAAACCCACTTATTATTAAGAAAAGCATTATATCTAACAGATTATGATGTAGAATTATTATTAATACCAAATACTGCAACATTATCTGAAGATCAAAAAGTAACAGTAAGTAGCCTTCAAATAGAAGAATTTATAAATTCTAAGACAGCATTTGTATCAGTAGATGACTTACCACAAGTAAGTGATAATGTAACTGAAGATACAAGCAATACAACAAACAATGAATAAGGAGGTGTAACATGGACAATCAGTTTAGTCAAATAGACTTTGGTCCATTAAAACAATTCCTTGATAATGATGATATAACCGATATATCATACGATAACAATGGACAAGTATGGTTAAAATCATTATCTAAAGGAGTATATAGAGTAGAAAATACTGGAATAGATAATGCTTTAATGGAAAAGATAGCCTTTCAGTGTGCTAATTCAATGGGTAAATCATTTAATATGGCTAATCCCTTTCTAGATGCTGAATCAGCTGAATTAAGAATGAACTTTGTACATGATTCTATAGCTAAAAACGGAATAGCAGTATTAATAAGAAAGACTCCTGCTAAAATAAGATTACAAAAAGATAAAATAATAGCAGAAGATTATATAAGATTAAATATTCATGATTTTCTACTTAAATGTGTTGAAGGACATTGTAATATCATGGTAAGTGGAGAAACAGGTAGTGGTAAAACAGAGTTCATAAAGTATCTAGCAGCCCACACTAAAGAAAATGAAAAAATAATAACAATCGAAGATACATTAGAGTTACACTTAGATAAAATATTTCCACATAGAGATATTGTAGCCATGAAAACAAATAATATAGCATCATATTCAGATGTACTAGTTACTTGTATGAGACAGAACCCTAGATGGATATTACTATCTGAGGTAAGAAGTGCCGAAGCCGTAATGGCTGTAAGAAACTCAATATCTTCTGGACATAATATTTTATCAACAATTCATGCTGATAAAGCAGAATCAATTCCAAGTAGAATGTATAGCTTACTAGAAACAAACCAAGATATAGATCAGTTTCTAAAGACAATTCATAGATATGTTCAATTAGGAGTACATATAAAAGGTTATTATAGTACTAAATATAATGCTTTCCATAGAGAAGTATCAGAAGTAGTAGAATTCTATGTTACAGATGATAATAAAGCGGAATATAAAATACTATATAAAAAGACTCCCGATGGAAAAGAAACAACTGCTAATCCATCAAAATATTTACTTTCGTATCTAGAAAGCCAAGGAGTAATAATGCCTCCAGATATTTTAGTAAAAGAAGAGTTTACTAGTAGTGAAAATAATGATATAATTAATAAAGATAAAGTAGGAGAGTTTGTAGTAGATCATAGCTTATATACTGAAGGACAAAGTACTATTTCTAGTACTCCAGTAAGTAATACTATAATAAATACTATGCCAAATAATATGGTAGGCACAATGAATACTAATAATGCAGTAACTCCTTCTAATAATATACCGAACATTTATGCTTCAGCACCAAGTACTCCAAGTAGCATAAATGTTACAAGTATAAATAATAATCAAAATATAAGTTAAGGTGGTGATAGAAGTGGAAATCATCCTAATAGGTTTAATAATAATATTTATAGTATCTTATCGTACTAAACAGGGAGAATCAGTATATAAATTCGTCTCAGAGCAGGCTGTAAATACTTATAAAAAATTAGAACCATACTCATTTAAAATAATGAGAGAAAAAGTAAAAGAACTAGGATTAGAATATACTCCAAGACAATATTTATTCCAAATAATAGCCTTTGCTGGCTTGGCAGGAGGAATAAGTTATCTATACTTCTATAACATAATAATATCATTAGTATATATCATAATAGCAGTATCTTTCATTCCATATATAACATATTTAAGATGTAAAAGGCAATATAGTGAATATATATTTGAACAAGTACAAGTATATTGTACCAATACCATAATGGAATTTGCTACTACTCAGGCTTTTGTTAAGTCACTTGAAGGAGTAGTAGAGTCAGGAATACTTGAAGAACCACTTTTATCTGATGTAAAAACAATGATAGCCTTATCTTATGAAAAAGGAGATGTTTATGATTCCATAAAATATATGGATACCAAGTATCCATACTATATGGTAAAAAATATGCATCAATTATTTCTACAAGTAACCAAAGAAGGTGCTAAAGATACCGCTGAAACATTTGAAAATATGTTATCAGATATAGATATCTTAGTAGAAGGAGTATATCGAGATAGAACCGATAGAGCAAACTTCCATAAACAGTTCCTAACATTTGGAGTAGCTCTATATGGTATGGTAGCTCTTATCCAAATACTAATAGGACAAGAAACATATATATCTATGATTGATAATACATTAATTCGAATATTAATACATGGTATTGTCTTAATAAATAGTTATTTTCTTCTATCAGGAGAAAAATATTATAACGAGAATGTAGGTGCCGAATAATGTATATAGAAATGCTAATAATAGCCATAATAATAATATATATGTTTATGGTAAATGGAAAGATAAATAAAGATAATATCTTTACTAATAATAGTAAATTATGTAATTTATTAAAAGAAAAAGATTATGATTTTCTTTTAATAGCTAAATATGGTGATAGAGTATATGAACCAAACGAAGTATTCATGAAAAGAATAAGAAATGGTCTTATAGTAGCGGCAGCATTAATATTCTTATTCTTATCACAAATGAGTTACTTAACAGTAATAGCCGCTATTGTAGTGGGTTATCTAGTATATAAACAACAATATACTTCACTTAGAAGTTGGTATAAAAAACATCTAAATTATATAGATTCCTTATTACCATATTACTTAAAAAGTTTAGAAGTACTAGTTCATCACTATACTGTACCAGTAGCTTTAGCTAAAAGTATAGATGATGCCCCTGAAGTATTTAAGCCAGGTCTAAGAAGACTAGTAGATAAAATAGAATCTGGAGATTCATCAATAGATCCATATATGGACTTTGCTAAAGAATACCCAGTAAGAGATTCAATGAGAATGATGAGATTATTATATAGATTAGGACTAGGAGAACAAGAAAAGAAACATCAACAATTAGTATCCTTCTCTAAATCCGTATCATCTCTTCAAGCAAAATCAAGAGAAATGAAGTATCAAGCAAGACTTAATACTATGGAGAGAAAAACCATGATTATGATGTGTGTAACAGGTTTTGGTTCTCTTGGATTATTACTGATTTCAATCTTTATGATAATGAGTTTATAAAGATTTGAATATAAAAAGAGAATAAAAAAATAATTTATGAAAGAAGGTGAGAAATAATGAAAGAAGCATCAGGCGAAGTATCAATGACCGTAATAGTTATTGTAGCAGTAGCAGTAATAGGAGGTATTTTGGCAATATTTTGGAAACCAATCAAAATATCAATAGCTTCAGCTTTTGCTGGTACACAAGAAGCATGTGAAGCAATAGCAGATAGTTCTAAGGATAATAAAATTAGTTGCAGTTGGTCAGATAATAAATGTAAATGTTCATAATATTAAAGTAGGTGATATAAATGAGAGAAGCATTTGGTGGAGCTTTTACAATAAAATTAATGTTAATATTTTTAGCTATTTATATAGCTTTTATAGCGGTAGCTCTAAACTATGCTAAAGCATTTAGAGTTAAAAATAAAATAATAGATATCATAGAGCAAAATGAAGGAATAGATAGTTATAATGATACCAAAGAAGGTTCAGTAATAGGAGATATTAATTCATATTTAAATACAGTTAGTTACTATGTAAATTTAGCTAATATTAAGAATAATAATACTGAAAATATTAATTGTTATGATAGAGGTTATTGTATTGAAGAAACAACAGCACCAGTTACTGATGGTATAACAAGTAAGTATTATAAAGTAACAACATATATAAATATTAATTTCCCATTCTTTAAATTAAACTTTAATATTCCTATCACTGGAGAAACTCGTAAAATAGAAAGGATAAATAGATAATGGATACAGTAATAGCAAATAAATATAGTGATATATTAAGTACGCTAAATATAGAAGTATCTAAGAAATTAGAGGGAGTCTACGAAGTAGATGAAATAATATCTACTTTCGGAAATTATTTCTTTAATAAAATGTTTTTAGATATAACTGCTATTAAAGATTATAAGGACTTAAATAACTTACAGAAATTATCAATGAGTATTAATATGGATAAAGTTATATTATTACTTGATAAAGATGATCAAATAAGTGATTCAAAAGTCTTTCTATCTAAATTAGTAAGTATGGGAATATATAACTTTACTAAAGATCCCAATGATCTAATGTATCTATATACTAATCCTAATATTTATAGAGATGTAGCTCACTATCAAGATATAGATAGCCAAGTAGAAGAAACACCAAATGCTTCTCCTAATTTATCTACTAAAAAAATACTAGGAGTTAAAAATGTAACTGATTCAGCAGGAGCGACAACCCTAGTATACCTACTAAAAAAAACATTAAGTGATTACTATAGTACTATGGCTATAGAACTAAATAAAAGAGATTTAACATACTTTCATGATAAAGATTGTTTATCAATAAAAGAAGATGCTCTTGAAGATACAATAAATAAATATAGTAGTATAAATACCTTTGTTATAGATTTAGATAGAACTAATAAAGAACATATATGTACTGATGTATTATATTTAATAGAGCCTAGTACTATCAAATTAAATAAATTATCATTAATAAATCCTAAAGTATTTAGTGAATTAAAAGGTAAAAATGTAATACTAAATAAAAGTCTATTAAATGATAGTGATATAGCTAACTTTGAAGTAGAATCAAACTTAAAAGTATTTTATAATATGCCACCACTAAATGATAAAGAAGATGTAAGTAAATACATTTTACCTCTTCTAGAAAAATTAGGATATATTAAAGTACAAGAAGAAACACAAGAAGAATCTCCTAAAAAGAGTATCTTCAGTATATTTAAGAAGAAATAAATAACGCATAATAAGCGTTTTTTTACTAGACAGGGACTTAAAAATCTAGTAGAATTATATTAGAGGTGGAATAAAAATGGAATACAAAGAAGAAATAATAGAATTACTTAAAGAATATATTGATATTAAGAAAAATGATAAAAAAAAATATGAAGAACTTTTTACTAAAAAAGCATTATATGAAGAATTAATAAATGTTATTAATGTAAATTATGAAGAGTTAATCAATAATAGATTAAATATATCATTATTATTAAATGCAATTTATGATAATGAAAATATATATATTGATTTTTTTAAAACATTGTTATTAACAGATGAAACTGAGAAAGAAATAAAACTAAATAATTTTAAAGAAATAATAATAAATGATTATAATAATTTATGTAAAGATCTAAATAACATATCAAATAAAATCAAAAGAGTTCAAAATACTATTTCATCTGCAAATAGAGTAATACTTTGTTTCAAACAAGATTTACCTATACTAGAACCAGAATATGATGTAAAAGCAGTAAAAAGAATACTAAGTTATTTTGAATTAGATGGAAGAATATCAAATAGAGAAGAACTATTATATATGAATGAAATAGAACAATATAATAGACTATTACTTACTAAAAAGGAAAGTAACGTAATAGAAGAAAAACATGCAAAGAAGTTACATGATGAAGTACCTAATATAATAAATGCTGGATATGAAACTTTCACTCTTCCAAGAATAAATGATAGAAGAAGTAAGACATTAGATAAATTAGCAGATGAAGTTTTAAAAACTAAAAAAGGTAATCCTACTATGGAAGAAATTATTAATTCATTAGAAGTACAAAAAAACCACACATTTAATGATGAAGAATATAAGTATATAATTATTAAAACAATAATTGCTAGTCAAAATGAAATATATTCTTTTTATGAATTATTAATAGATAAAGATACTTATCATAATATAAAAGATAGAAAAGAAATGATAGAGTGCTATTATAATGAATTAAATTTCTTTTTGTCAGTAAGAAAATATTATGATGCCTTTTGTGAAAAAAAAGAAAGTGCTGAAGATATTAAAGAAGAATTAGTAGAAGAAGAAAAAGAAATTGAAGAAATACATAGATTAATATATTCTACTTCTGAAGTTAATCCTACAAAGTCAAAATTTATCGCAGATCTAGATGATATACCACAAGAGTATTACGATACGGTATATTATTTAATTAATGGTTTTAAAACAGGAACTTTATCTGTTGGTGAATACAAAGCATTAACTAATAATAATAATGTACAAAAATGTAGAGAGTTAAAGAGTGATCAAGTAAGAATAATATTAAAGCATGTAAAAGATAATATTTATGTTATACTTGGCGCAGCCACTAAGAAGGTAGATAATGATAGGAAAATGTATGAAAGTATGGCTAAAAGAATTATACCAAAGATTGATACTGATAACACATTAAAACTTCAACTATTATTTGCTGAACAAGTAGAAAAAGAATTAACAACTATCGTAGAATCAAAAGGAAGAAAAGGAAATAGATAATCAAACTAACGTTAATTAACGTTAGTTTTTACTTTTTTTATATATTTTCTCAAAACACTTGACAAATATTACCAATTTATATAAAATAGTAGGCAATTTAGGAGGGGATAATATGAAAAAAAGTCAAAAAGTAGAGACAAAGGTGTATGAATTACTTGGAGTAAAGCAGTTTAGAAAAGCAGCATTTAAACTAGAAAAAATAGTTCATAGAAAAGATAAAAGAAAAAATACAAATTATCATATACAAAAAAATGAAGTAGATTCACTAGGTGAATTTAAAAAATATTTATATTATAATGGTGCTATTCATACAAGTAATTTAATAAGAGGTGTACCATTATTAGTATTAATGTCTTTGCTTGATTTTAAAGCACTATCAATAATAGTACTTAGTACATTATTATTAAAAGATGCTTATTGTGTGATGTTACAAAGATATAATTGGATAAAATTGTCAGAAAAAGAAGAATTGCTAGAGACAAAAAAAGCAAAAACCATTTCAACCAATTGTAATCAATATGATAAAGAACTTTCATGTGAATTAACAAATATAAACTGCAAATATCAAAGTAATGACATACAAACAGAAAAAATAATAAATAATTATAATAGCATTGGAATACAAGACGATAATACTGAGACGAAAGAAAAGTCAAAAATTAAAGTAAGAAAGATGGTAAGGCAAAATGAAAAATAAATATATAGAAATGTTGCCTGGTCCTTATGATAGTTTATATCAAACATTAACGTTAACAGGAATGACATCTACCAGTGTAGGATCTTTAATAGGCTTAGATAAAGTAATTATCTCAATAAATGGCGGAGAGAAAACTGCAAAACAAGATTCAATTATTAAACTACTTGGAGCGATGTCTGCTTTTAGCATAACAGGAATGACAGAAGGAAACCAAGGGTATGTTTTATATTACAAAACCAAAAACGATATAGAATATGATGTTATAGAAAAAAGAGCTAATAAAATTTATGATAAATATCACAAAGATCATATTTCAAGTAGTCAAAGAGGAAAGGGCATAATAATTGCTGATACACCAGAGACTGCGGTTATATGTAATGAGATGTTTATTAATACATTTGTAGATGAATATCATTTAGTATTAAATATAGAATCTCTTTTACTAGCAGTATCAAATATTTTGGATACTAAAGAACTAATTTCAGAAGAGAGAAAACAATTAGAAAAGACAAAAAACTTATTAATAGAATTAAAAGCTGCATACACAGAAAAAAAGATAATAACATTAAGCACCAAAGATAATGAAACATTATTATTTATACTAAATAGTTTCAAAAAACATCAAGAAAACAAAAAAAACAATGCAAAAAAATTAATAAAAGAAAAAAAGGAGGAGATATAAAATGAATGATGATTTAAAAGGAACATTAACTTCACTTGGTATTGCGGTGCCAATAATAGGAACAACTGTTGCATCATTAACAGATCCAGAACAAACAGCAAATACAACTGGTAAAATTACACTATCTTCCTTTGATGGGATGACAACATCTGTAAACGGTTCTGGAAACTCTTCAGCTGATTCTGCTGGAAGTGATTTAGGAAGAGACTCAACAATATCAACAGTGGTTTGTGGATTCGTTGGAGCAATGACGGCAACACCAGTATATGTAATTGAAACAAAAAATGATATAGAATATGACATTATAGAAAAAAGGGCAAATAAAATCTATGATAAATATCACAAAGATCATATTCCAAGTAGTCAAAAAGGAAAGGGTATAATAATTGCTGATACTTCAGAAACCGCAGTTATATGTAATGAAATGTTTAATAATACATTTGTAGATGAATATCATTTAGTATTAAATATAGAGTCTCTTTTACTAGCAGTATTAAATATTTTGGATACTAAAGAACTAATTTCAGAAGAAAAAGAAAAATTAGAAAAGGCAAGAGATTTATTAATTGAATTAAAAGCTGCATACACAGAAAAAAAGATAATAACATTAAGTACAAAAGATAATGAAACATTATTGTTTATACTAAATAATTTCAAAAAACATCAAGAAAATAAAAAGAATAATGCAAAAAAATTAATAAAAGAAAAAAAGGAGGAGATATAAAATGAATAATGTTTATAAAGATTATTGCCATGAGGTTTTTGATATAGAAACAAAAAGAGAAAATATAAGTAATGCCTCATTAAATGTAGTGTATAATCCAATGTTAAAAGTCTCAGGAAGTTTAACTCCAAATGCAAATGAGGGAAAATATAAAATAACAATAAATTTGTTTAGGTTTAAAGATATGTCACACGAGGATAAATTGTTCTATATATATAATACAATATGTCATGAAATAGAGCACATAAAACCATTTGAAAGCACAAAAAAACAAGATTTTTATAACTATAATCACATTATGACTATGATGGAATATATAACATATTTATCATATTTGAAGTTGTCACCAGATAAAATAAATCTTGGTATCAAGGCAAAATTACTTATAGGAAAGAAATTAAATAGTAACTACAAAGTTTCATTAAATGAAATTAATAGTTTATTAGTAGGATATAAAAAGGCAATAAATGTTGATGCCTTTAAAAGTAAAAAGAAAACAGTAGAAAAAATAATTAATGCATTAGAATTATTAAATGAAACATTAGAAATTAATTATGGAAAACAACAAACAGCTTTAGACAATTTTGGAACATATTACATTGGAACAGCCAATTATGTAAAAAAATACCCAAGAATACTAAATGAATATAGAGTATTAAATAATTTCTTTAATCCAGATGGAGAATTAAAAGACATATATACTTTGTATAAGAACAGAAATAATGAAAATTATAAACTATATGATAGGTTTATTACAAATTTATTAATAGCAATGACAAATAATGATGTAATAGTTAAAATTATGGAATGTGATCAACAATTCAGGGAATATATAGAAGGCTTAATATACAAATACATAGAGAAAGCAATAAAGTTTATTAAAAATAAAGATAATTGTAAAATAATAATATCTGAAGAAGAAATATTAAATGATAATTTAAGAATGATAATGAAAAGTATAGTTAAAATAAACAAACTAACTAATGAAAGTAAAACAAAAATAAAAACACCTATGGTATTTTAATGAAAGGAGGATATATAAAATGGATGATGATAGTTTAGGAATATCAACTTCACTTGGTGGATCAAGTACGATAGTGGGTCTTTCTGTAATAATGTTGTCATACCCAGAAGAAACATCAAGGCTAATAGTGGGAGGTACAACAGAAGGAGGAATAACAAGTTCAGTTAATTCTATAGGAAATTCTATGAAATCAGAACTAGGTGAAGAGGCAACAGGAATGACAGTATTTTCTGCTATTATAGGTGGAATGTCTGCTGCACCAGTAATATATGTGGAAACCAAAAATGATATAGAGTATGATGTTATAGAAAAAAGAGCTAATAAAATCTATGATAAATATCATAAAGGTCACGTTTCAAGTAGTCAAAAAGGAAAAGGTATAATAATTGCTGATACACCAGAAACTGCAATTATATGTAATGAAATGTTTAATAATACTTTTATTGATGAGTCTCATTTAATATTAAATATAGAGTCTCTTTTACTAGCAATATCAGATATTTTAGGTACTAAAGAATTAGTTTTAGAAGAAAAAGAAGAATTAGAAAAAGCAAAAGAACTATTAATAGAGTTAAAGGCAGCATATACAGAGAAAAAAATAATAACATTAAGTACCAAGGATAATGAAACATTATTATTTATACTAAATAGTTTCAAAAAACATCAAGAAAATAAAAAGAATAATGCAAAAAAGTTAACAAAAGAAAAAAAGGAGAAAATTTAAAATGAATAATAAATTAAAAAATACATTAACTTCAATCGGTGGAGCTAGTGCCTCACTAGGTATATCAGCAATTACAGTTTCATTTTCTGACGAAATAGGTACATTAACAACGAAGAACACTGCTCCCATCACAACATCAAATGGCACATTAAGTACTGATAATTCAATTAAAAATTCAACTGAATCAGATGTAGGGGTATTTTTAACTACAGGAGTATCACTTGGTATGCTTGGAGCCAGTAAGTCATTATCTATTGAAACAAAAAATGATGTAGATTATGATCTGATAGAAAAAAGAGCAAATAAAATATATGATAAATATCACAGAAATCATATTCCAAGTAGTCAAAGAGGAAAGGGTATAATAATTGCTGATACACCAGAGACTGCAGTTATATGTAATGAAATGTTTAATAATACATTTGTAGATGAATATCATTTAGTATTAAATATAGAGTCTCTTTTACTAGCAGTATCAAATATTTTAGATACCAAAGAACTAATTCCAGAAGAGAGAAAACAATTAGAAAAGGCAAAAAACTTATTAATAGAATTAAAAGCAGCATATACAGAAAAGAAGATAATAACATTAAGTACCAAAGATAATGAAACATTATTATTTATACTAAATAGTTTTAAAAAACATCAAGAAAACAAAAAAAGCAATGCAAAAAAGTTAATAAAAGAGAAAAAATAATTAATAAGTAATTGTCAAATAATTGACAATTACTTATTTTTATTGTAATATATAGTTATAAGTAAGGAGGAAAAAAGTATGTATTTTTTAGATGGATGTCCTGCTGGATTAGCACCAGTATTAGGAATAGTTAACGTTGTTATCAATGCAATAATGATAGGAGTTCCAATTTTATTAATAATACTAGGAATGGTTGATCTAGGTAAAGCTGTAATAGCAAGCAAAGAGGATGAAGTAAAAAAAGCTACTAAAGCATTTGGTAAAAGATTCTTATATGCAGTTGGTGTATTTGCAGTAGTATGGTTAGTTACATTCGTATTCGATACCATAAATAGTGCCTCAGGTGGCGAAATAAATCCAGGACAAGCTGATTGGCGTTCTTGTTGGAATCAAATAAGAAATTCTTAAACAAAAAAATAACAAAAGAAATCAAAAAATGATTTCTTTTTTCTAATTAGTATGCTATAATTTAAATGTGATAAATTAACTTTTTAAAGGAGTGAACAATATATGAAAAATAATAAAAAAATAATACTGATAATTGTGACATTTCTAGTATCAATATTCCTAATTACAAATAAAGCTGTTGCAGAAACTGTTATGTCTATTGATTGCCCGGTTGATCCATCGTGTAAAGGCGCCAGCAAGTCAAGAACTAGTTGCTGGTATACAGTTGGATTAGGATGTACAGCAGCACGATGTCAACCAGAATTACACAGATTCGCAAAGTTTACAAATAATAAAGGTAATTCCACATTTTTTTATATAAACTTAGATGCAGGTCAGTGGGGAGAATATTATGAAGTTAATAATTGCTGGATTAATGGTGGCTTTAATAATATTTTTGATGATTGTGATGAAGGAAAAAATAATTATGAAGACTCACCATATACTTTAATTTCAAAGAAAATTTGTCCGGTGGCTACAAGAACTGGATGGCAATATTGGGGAATTGATTGGGAAGTTAAAGGTGGAAGTGATTACATTGCAGTCGGGCAGACAAATGCTAGTAGTGTTATAACACTAAACGATGAAGTTTATATAATATATTCTTTCACAGATGAAAGTGGTACTGAACGAAAAATTGCTGAAGGATATAATTCAGAAGGTAAGTATGCATATTTGGGGCCAGATATTAAGAAGGCATTTAATGACGAAATTTATACACACCAAATGAAATTAATGTATCATTTGGGAGTTGATAATTATTTTAGAGTTGATAATAATTTTGATACATTATTAGTAGCAAAAAAAGGTCAAGAAGTTTCAAATATATCGATTTGTGATAGCAGAGAGGACTGTGAAAAAAACCATAATTTTAAAATTTTACTAGATAGTAATGATAGCAATGGAAAAATAGCCGAGTCAGTAAAAGAATGGTTTAAAGAAAATGAACAAAATATGGAAAGCCTTAGTGATATGCTAAAGATAGCCAATGACAGTAATTTCATAAATACATGCGATAATTTAAATAAAGATTCAGAAGAAGGAAAAATATATAAGTTTGATGATGGATATAGTGCATCAAAAACAATTACAAAACTAGAAGAGGCATACAATGCCATTGTCAAAGCATATGGAGAAAGTTCCTTTAAAGATTATGTAACAGGCAAGGCCACATCAGTTACAAGTTCAAATATAAGTTATATATATAAAAATATGTTGGGGATTGATGAGATCGTTAATATTGCAGAAGAAGATACAAAAGAATATCATATAAATGGTAATTATATTGTTAGTGCCATAAAAAACGATGTGAATGAAGCACTTAAAAATTATGTAAGAACAGGTGAATCAAAAATTAATATCTTACAGGTTTCAGAGGACTTGAATGATTATGTATTAAAGTTTTCAACTGCCGCAGCAAACATAGATTCAAAAGCACTTTCGTTTAATTTAAATAGTGTTGATACACAGAGAGCACATGAAATTAGAGAAAAGTTTGAAAAATTCATCAACGATAATGATTTAAATATACATACTGTTACTGATTGTAAAGGATTACTGGGACAAGATCTGATAGATAAGATTAATAGCTATTTAGATATAATTAAAATAATAGTTCCCATACTACTAATTGCTTTTGGAATTTTAGATTTTACAAAAGCAATGTTTGCTGGTGAAGAAGACATGAAAAAAGCACAGAAAAATTTCATGACACGTTTGGTAATTGCAATTTTGATTTTCTTGACTCCAACTTTTGTTAATTTTTTATTACAGTTAGCCAATAAAGTTTGGCCTATTATAGAACCCAGCAGCTGTGGAATATTTGAATAATAAGTAAAAGAGGTGACATATGATTTATAATTTGTTAAGTTTTGATAGTATTGGAGACTCAATAGTTCAAGCCCTAAGGACATTAATGGCAAGTATAGGTGCATTACTATATTCATTAATTGATTATCTATACACAGTCTTTATATATGTAGGAAAAGCCGAAATATTAGAAAACGATTTCATTCAAACAATTTATAGAAAAGTAGGGTTGATATTAGGCTTATTTATGGTATTTAAATTAACATTCTCGTTAGTTCAAAGTTTAATATCTCCGGATAAATTTACTGATAAAAAAAATGGTTATGCAGCAATAATAGGAAGAAGTGTTATAGCAATAGTACTATTGGGTATAACACCAAGTATTTTTAGAGAGGCTTTTAAACTTCAAAACATTATAATCAATGATAATATTATATATAAATTGGTTGCTGGCAAAACAGCACAAGGAAATATGGATGATATGGGAAGAATTATTGCAAGCGATTTATACTTTAGCTTTTTTACAGACAATGAATCACCATATCTAAACAATGGAACTTTGGATAAAATTTATGAAAGCGAATCTGAATATCAAGATAGATTTGTTGATGATGATTTTACGAATTTAGAAACAAGGGTTAGAGATAGAGATATAAGTTTTGATGACACAGTACCATATTTAGCAATAAAAGATAGTTCAGAAGGTTATGTAATCGAATATAATTGGCTTTTGAGTTTAGCCATGGCGATTGCTGTTATTGTAATTTTTGTAACTTATTGTATTCAAGTTGGCAGTAGGGTTGTTCAATTGGCATATCTTCAGATAATCGCTCCAGTACCAATATTATCATACATTAGTGATCCAGATGGTTCGTTCAAAAAATGGTTAAAGCAATGTACAACAACTTTTTTAGATCTCTTTTTAAGATTAGCAATAATCTATTTTGCTGTAACAATGATAGGTGAAGTAATAAACCAGTTTAGTAGAGCAGAGGGCGTAATTTTTGATAGTACAGGTCTTCCAGCAAATACTTTTACTGCTCTATTAGTAAAAATATTTATAATATTAGGACTTCTAATATTTGCAAAAAGAGTCCCTGAACTATTAAAAGATTTATTTCCAAATCTTGGCGGTGGAGCTGCTAGTCTCGGATTTGGAATAAAAAAGACATTTAGTGACCTTAAAGATTCGCCATTAACGAAAATTGGATGGTCAGCAGCAAAACCTGTAGCTACTTTAGCAAAGAAAAGTGGAGCTTATGCTTGGAAACAAACTGGAGCTAAAGGAATTAATGCAATAAAAAAAGCCTATAACCAAAGAAAAGAAGACAATGAGGCTTATAAAGAAAAACATAAAGAAGACAATGAAGCACAAAAAACATGGAACAAGTACGGAGATGACTTTAATGTTGCCCCAAATGAAAAAGAAGATGTAAAAGCTGCAGCTTATCGGAAAACATTTCGTAGTGATAAGGATAAAAACGGTGAATATGCAAATTCATATCTTACTCTGGAAAAAGCTAGCGACGCATTGAAAAACTTTAAAGGAGATACAAATTCAGCTGAATATAGAAAGCTTCTTAGCGATAAAGAAAAAGCACAAAAGAATCATGATGATAATAGAGCAAAATATAAGGAACTTGCTAGAAGAGAAGATCAACTTAAAAGATATACCAATAGGCATCCAGAAGTTAAAAAACCACCTATTGACAAAGTGGAAACATCTTCAAACAAATCATCAAATGTGAATGCTCAACACCAAAGCAGTTCATCAATTAATCCAATTAATGAAAGTAATTCAATGTTTGCAAATATGAGTGATAAGTAATGGCAAGAAAGGCAAGCGGAAAATTCTAGAGATGAATATGCAACTAAATCTGATCCAAATGACTATTTTGATAAAATGAATGATATATTTGCTAATGAGTATTTAGAAAATGATGGAGTTTCTGATGAATTTAATAATAGCTGGGAGGCTCAAACAAAAGCAATGGAAGAATCATATAAAAAAGCAGGATGGACAAAAGGCTCTGATGGCAAGTGGAGCAAGCCACAATAAAAAGGAGTGTGATACATAGTGAATGGATATTTAGTACCTGCTAATGCTAAAAGAGGTACATTGATATTTAATATATTTAGACCATTTGATTTAATTATGTTTGGCACAGGAATGGCAGTAACATTATTATTATTAGTACTTGTGGATTCTAATAATACTATAATGATATTGTTATCATGCCTACCAGTAGGCGTAACTGGCCTACTGGTAATACCAATACCTAATTATCATAATGTCTTATGTGCTATACAAAGTATATTTAGATTTTTCACAGAAAGAAGAAATTATATATGGAGAGGTTGGTGTTTTTATGAAAAATTCGGCGACGACAAAAAATAGTTCAAAGTATACTGAAGATTGGTTACCAATTAAAAGTATTGCCAATGGTGCAATAATACTTGACAACAAACAAAAAGTAACAGGAATCAAAATTAAACCCAGAAATATCTTTATTCTAGATCAAGGTACTCAAGATAATACCATAATAGCTTTAAAGAATTTCTATAACACAATTGACTTTGAGTTTTGGTTAATATCTGCAGATAGACCAGTAGATTTAAATAATTATCTTGCTAGATTACAATTATTATATAATCAGACTCCTAATCCTGCTGTTAGAAAATTAATTAATCAAGATATAGACAAGGCTAATGATTTTATGAATAATAATATTACTGATACTGAGTATTATATATTATTTAAAGATAAAAATGATGATTTAATTCAAAAAAGACTTAGAACTCTAATTACAGGACTTGCTAGTGCAGGATTAGAAGCTAAGCAAGTATCTAATGATGATTTAAGAATAATACTTGATAATTTCCTTAATAGCGGAATGACAACTAATTTTGGGACGGTGATTGCATAATGAATTTTAAAAGTGAACTAGCTCCGAAAGGATTGCAATTTAATCCAGCAGACTTTGTTATTAGCGATAGATATGCTACAATACTAACAGTAATATCTTATCCAAGATTAATTGGTCCAGGATATTTATCTAATTTAACTAATATGTCTGGTGTAAAAGTAGTTATTAAACATATTCCATTACCATTTTCAGTACTTGCTAAAATGTTAAATAAAGAAATAGCAGACTTAAAAAGTAGATATCAACAAGAAAAAGATAGAACTATTCAAGAAAGAATAAGACAAGATGTTGATTCATTAGAATATTTTATTCAGCAGTTTACTGCTTCACAAGCAAAAACATTTGACTTTCAAATGCATATCATGATTACTGCTGATACAAAAGAAGAATTAGAAAATAAAAAAGTTAGTATTAAGAACTATCTTGATGCTATGGAAATGAGAGCAATACCTCTTAGATTTGAACAAGAAAGAGTACTAAAATCTATACTTCCTATATTTGATAAACAAATAATAGAAACTAGAATAGGTACACCTATGCCATCTCCAACAATGGCAGCTATGTATCCATTCATCTTTGATAGTATCAAAGATGATGGATTATCAACACTTCTTGGAGTAGATTTCTCTGGTGGTGTAGTACTATTTAATCAGTTCTTATATCAAATAAGAAAAGAAAGTAATAGGAACAATGCTAATATGATTATATTAGGTACTTCAGGTTCAGGTAAATCAACAGCAGCTAAATTAATACTTCGTAGTCATATAAGAAATGGTTACCAAATAGTAGCGGTTGATCCCGAAGGTGAAATAAGCGAAATGACAAGAATGTATGGAGGAGATGTCATAGACTTAGGTAAAGGTGGAGAATACGGAATGGTAAATCCACTTGAAATAATAATGGATGCCGATGAAAATGAAATAAAAACAGGATTAGGATATACTGTACTTAATAAAACATTACAATCATTAAAAGCATTCATGAAGTACTATGCACCAGATATTGAAGATGATGTATTAACATTATTTAGTGAAGTAGTACAAGATACATATGCTAGATTTGGTATAACATTTACTTCAGATTTTACACAGTTTACGTCAAATCAATTTCCAACATTCAGTGATGTATATGTAACAGTAACAAGTAAATTAACATCAATGACTGAGAAAACTCATGAAAGAGATGTTATGGAAAGACTAGAATTAAAATTAAGACCATTTGTAAGAGAGTTACAATATTACTTTAATGGTCATACTTCAATAAATACTGATAGTGATTTCTTAGTATTTAATATAAAAGAATTAATGAATTCTGACGCTAACATAAGAAATGCACTATTATTCAATGTACTTAAGTTTGCTTGGGGATTATGTTTAGACCCAAGTAAAAATACAGTATTATCAGTAGATGAAGCTCACGTATTATTAGGCGCTAAAAATGAACTAGGTGCAGAATTCTTAGCACAAGTTCAAAGAAGAGCAAGAAAATATAATACAGGAACAATAATAATTACCCAGCAGCCATCAGACTTTGTTGCAGATGGAATATTAATGCATGGTAAAGCAATCTTTGATAACTCTTCATATTATTTAGTTATGGGATTAAAGAAGCAATCCGTTGAAGATTTATCTATGTTAATAGATTTAAATGATAATGAAAAAGAAGGCATAAAGAGATTTAGCCAAGGTGAAGCATTATTTGTATGTGGTAACAGAAGAATGCAAATAAATGTAATAGTAACAGAAGATGAATTAGAGTCATTTGGCTCAGGTGGGGGATTATAATACTCTCCATTAGGTGGTGATATTAATGTGGAAAGTTTTATTAAAAAAATGGAAAGGTTTAAATATTAAACAAAAAGCAGTTATAATTGGTATAACAACATTAATTGCTTTTTTTCCAGCAATATTTATTGTAATATTAACATCACCACTTTGGATAGATAATCTAGAATTTGGTGGTAGTTCAGGAAATTCATATGCATATAATGATTATTCTAAAATAAAAGAAAAAAATACTTACTGGTGGCCGGTAGGTAGTTCTGAAACAAGAGAGGAAAATGGAATAATTTATGCAGATGGAGAACCAGTTAGTACAACAATAACATCAGAATATGGTGGTGATGATGGCTTTAGAACGAGTAATCACAAAGGACTAGATATATCACCAGGTACTGGTGGAATAGGAACAGTAAATGTAATTGCAGTAGAAGCCGGAACAATTATATATCCAAATAATGATACCGATATACAATATGAAGACAATGGCTATTATGGAAATACTGATGGTGGTGGATTTGGTAATTATGTAATGATTGCTCATGACGATGGTACAACCACAGTATATGGTCATATGGCCAAAAATAGTATTATAGTTAGAACAGGAGACAAGGTAGAACAAGGACAAGTTATTGGGAAAATAGGTAATAGCGGTTCTTCGACTGGAGCCCACTTGCATTTTGGCGTTATGATTAATGGTAGCTATGTCGACCCGTCTAACTACATATCAGCAACAAACACAAGGCCAAAAAGTAAGTATAGTAATACAGTAACAGGTGATTCAAATAAACAAAGTGTATGTTTAACGTTAAAAGCAAATGAAATATCAGAAAATGGTATAATAGCTTTAATGACTAATATTAATCACGAAAGTTCATTTAAATATGAAGCATTAGGAGATTATAGTAATGGTGTAGCCACAAGTTATGGATTATGCCAGTGGCATAATGAAAGATGGAACAATTTAAAAACAACATTTCCTAACAGCTATAATACAATAGGTGGACAAATAAGTTTTCTATTGTATGAGTTAGAAAATGGCTATTCTACACTTTATAATAATCTTAACAATGGTAATGCGTCAAGTGGCGATTTAACATATGATTTTTGTTATAATTTTGAAAGACCTGCAGATACAAAAAATACTTGTACAAAAAGAAAAGAAAGTAGTAGTAGCTTTGTTGACTATGTTAAAAATGGTTGTAAATAAAGGGTGATATAAATGAAAAAGGATGATTTGAAAACATTAGTAGTGGTAATCTTGGCTTGTGGTATACCATTAGCAATTGTATTAATACTAAATATAAAAAGTAATAGTGATAAACTAGAAGTAGTAAATGAATATAATGATTATTTTTCAATTATTAGCAGTGTAAACAAATATCTAAATTACACAAGTACCAATAATAAAGAAGCCATATACTCATTACTAGATAAAGAATATATAACTAATAATGAAGTAACTATTAATAATGTATTAGATAAAGTATCAATATACCCAATAAATACATCGGTAAAAATAACTACAATGACTTTGGTAAATATTAAAAATAGTTATGCCTATTATTTAAAGGGGAGTATTATACAAAATAATTATAGCACTACTGAAGAAATAACTAATAATTTTGAAATGATAGTCTTAAAAGATTTAGAGAATTTAACAATATCACTTTATCCAATTAACAATACAAACTATAAAAAAGTAATAGATCATATAAAGAAAATAAATATTGAAAGTAATGACTATAATAAGATAAATAATTCTAGTATAGTAACTAAAGAAGAAATATGCTCCCTATATTTATCAGATTATTTAAATAGAATTAGAAATAATATAGATTCATCATATTCATTATTAAGTGATAATATGAAAAAACAAAATGATTTCAATTCATTAGAAGCATATAGGAATTACATTAATAGTAATATCAATAAAATGTCAACATCAGCAGATAAATGTTTTATGGAAAAAATAAAAGATAATAGAGTATACTCTGTTATTGATAAGAATGAAAATAAATTTGTATTTAATGAAGAATCAATTATGAATTATAAGGTAGATATATATTTAAAGTAAGAACTTCAGACAAAGTTCTTATCTTTTTTATATCTTTTAATATCGATATTTATGATAATTATTTTTTATTTGATAAAGGATTAAAAAGCATTAAAAAGTATTGCAAAAACCAAGCTTTAATGTTATTATTAAAATGTAAGATAAGGAGTGAAAGAATAATGATTGAAAAAATAAAGAAAAACAAATTAAAATCAGTATGTATAGGTTTATCAGCATTTTTATTTGGATTTATAACAGTAACATTGTTTCAAAACATTAATAATACTTATGCATCTGCCGCAGACAACTATACATGTACTACAAGTGGATATAGTGTAGTACCAGGAACTGATGGAAAATATTATTGCTGTCCATCGGGCTTTGAGTATAAAAATTTTACTTATCAAGGAACTACAGTATCAAGTCAATGTGGTAAATATGTAACTGTAACAGGAACCTGCCCGAGTGGGACAACAGGGCCTGGAGCAGTTGGTACACCATATAACGGATATTGTACAGTTAAAGCTCAAGCAGCTTATGCATGTTATAAATGTGATGTGAGCAATTCATACAAATGGGGAACAAGTACACCAAGTGAATCATGTTCAGGTGGAAGTTGGCACATACTTGGTAGCATTAAATCAGCGGCAAACTGTAAAGCACCAACATATAGTTGTTGGAAATGCGATGTTGACAATAAGTATGTATGGGCATCAAGCCAACCATCATCAACATGTACTGGTGGAAATTGGTATAAATCTAATACAATTACATCAGCGGCAAACTGTAAAGCACCAACATATAGTTGCTGGAGATGTGATGTTGGAAATCAATATGTATGGTCATCTAGTCAACCATCAACAACATGTTCAGGTGGAAGTTGGTATAAATCAAACACAATTACATCAGCGGCAAACTGTAAAGATCCAACAACGACTTATACCGCTACATTCTATGCAAATGGAGGAACATTCAGTGATGGTTCAACCACATGGACCAAGAAAATCTATAGTGGTGCAACAAACTATTATAGCCAAATGGGGATACCAACATTAACTAAGTCAGGATGTACTGCAGATGGATGGCATGATGGTAGTCCTACAGGAACAGTTTACAGACAATATTTTGGAACCAATGGTAATCAAAGTTTTTATGCAAATTGGAATTGTAGTTCTTCAGGCGGAGGAACTGGTGGAGGAGAAACCCCAACGCCTACTACTTACACAGTAAAATATGATGCTAATGGAGGAACTGGTGCACCTAGTAATCAAACAAAAAAACAAGGAGAATCTTTAACTATTAGTACTGCAAAGCCAACTAAAACAGGTTATACTTTCACAAGCTGGAATACAAAGAAAGATGGAACAGGAACAAAGTATGATATAGGTGCTTCATATACTGTAGATGCAGAACTTACACTATATGCTCAGTATAAAGAAAATACTGTGACTTATGCAGTAAAATATGATGCTAATGGAGGAGAGAATGCACCAAAAGAACAAACCAAAACTAAAGGTAAAGAATTAGTATTAAGTACAACTGTGCCAACAAAAGAAGGTTATAAATTTGTAAATTGGAATACAAAAAAAGACGGAACAGGAACTTCGTATAATGCTGGATCTAAATATACAACAGAAGCAAGCGTTACATTATATGCTCAATACGAAAAAGAATTAAATGAAGAAGAAACAAAGTATACAATAACTTTCTATACAAACGATGGTACAACTGAAAAAAGTACTAAAGTGGTTAACAAAGGGAATAAAGTAGTAAAACCTGAAGATCCAACGAGAGAAGGTTATACATTTGATGGATGGTATGACAAAAAAGAAAACGGAAAAGAATATGACTTTACTAAAGAAGTAACATCAGATATTAGTTTATATGCTTACTGGAGTAAAATAGGTGATAAAACTAATGAAGATGTAAATAAAAATAGTAAAACAGGTGATGTACTAATATTCATTGCTTGGACTGCAGGTATTGGAGCATTAACATACTCAGTATACTATTTCAAAAGTAGAAAAGAAACTATATAATAGTTAAAAGGCACTCTAACAAGAATGCCTTTTCTTTTCCAATAAACTTATTTACAATTCAAATTATTAATGCTATAATATTGGTAGTTAATTGGAAGGAAAGATTTTTATATGAAAATTAAAGTAGAAAAAAAAGATTTAATAATATTTATAATTTTTTGTGTATTTTTATTATATCTATGTGCAATAGGAGTATTAAACGTAAGTAGTTTAGCATCAAATAGTAAATTTTATGGCTTTTTACCTTTTAAAGCATTTACTTCTAAATACATAGGAATGACTTTATTTTTATTCATAGTTTGTTTGGTTGGAATTTTTCTTGCAGTTAAATCATATATTTTTGACCATGAAAAAGGATTTGGACTAAGTGTTGGTTCAAAGAAAGAAAAAGGATATTCAAGATGGGCTACAGATGCCGAATTTAAAAAAGGCCTTGAAGTAGTTAATATAAAAGATCAAACAATACCTGCAGCAGGTATAGCACTTTATAGTAAAAAAGGTAAAATGTGGGTAGATAATGGTGAAGATCACTGGTTAGTTATGGGTGCTACTGGTTCTGGTAAAACAGTAATCGTAGCAAAACCAATGATTAAATTATTAGCCAAACATAATGAATCAATGATACTAACAGATCCAAAAGGTGAGCTATATGAAGAAACTGCAGCCCTATTAAAAGAAGAAGGCTACAACATAGTTACATTAAACTTTAGGGATCCACAACATGGTAATGCATGGAATCCAATGAGCTTACCTTATCAATTATATAAAGATGGTAATACAGATAAAGCCATAGAATTACTTGATGATTTAGCCTTAAACATACTATATGAAGAAAAAAGTAGTGGTGATCCATTCTGGGAAAAAACAGCAGCAGACTATTTTACAGGACTTGCTTTAGGTCTATTTGAAGATGCTACTCCAGAACAAGTAAACTTAAATAGTATAAACTTAATGAGTAGTTTAGGAGAAGAAAGATTTGGAGGACCAAACAATAACTACATAAAAGAATACTTTAATGGTAAAGATCCTTCTAAACCAGCTTATATTAATGCATCAGGTACAGTATTTACTGCAGATGAAACAAAGCAAGGTATTATTGCAACATTTAAACAAAAAATAAAACTTTTCTCATCAAGAGAAAACTTATCAGAAATGTTATCATATAGTGATTTTGATATGCGCGATATTGGAAAAAAGAAAACAGCAGTTTTCTTAATAGTGCAAGATGAAAAGAAAACATTACATCCACTTGCCACTATATTTATTAAACAGTGTTATGAAACATTAATAGATGTTGCTCAAGAAAGTGGTGGAAAATTACCATATAGAACAAACTTCATTCTAGATGAGTTTGCTAATATGCCGCCTTTAAAAGATGTTACAACCATGGTTACTGCCGCAAGAAGTAGATTAATCAGATTTACATTTATTATCCAGAACTTCGCACAATTAACACAAGTATATGGTAAAGAAAATGGTGATACCATTCGTGGTAATTGTAACTTATTATACTTAATAAGTAGTGAAATAGCAGCCCTTGAAGAAATAAGCAAAATGTGTGGTGAAGTAAAGTCAAAAGAAAAAGATAAAACCGCATCAACACCATTAGTAACTGTAAGTGACTTACAAAGATTAAGTCAGTTTGAAATAATCGTTTTAAGAAGAAGAATGTTTCCATACAAAACAAAGTTTCAAACAGACTTCCAAGTTGACTGGGGTAGAACATACCCAAAGAGCACTCCAGAAGCTAGACCAAAGAGAGAATTACAATTATTTGATATAAGGGAATTTGTTAAAGCCAAAAAACAAGAAAAAATGGCTTCAATGGGAGAGTTTAGTCCAAACATGTCAAATCCATTTGCTGGTTCATCCAATCCATTTATGAGTAATCCATTTGGAAGCTCAAATCCATTTGCAGGACCATCATCCAATCCATTTAGTGGGGGAATGCCTAACTTCTTAGGTAATCAAGCAAGAGAGGAACCTGAAGAAGATAGTTTCAATATAGATGATCTAGTTAAGAAGATTGATGCTAAAATAGCAGAAATAGAAAAAGAAGAAGAACAAACAAAAGAACCAGAACAAGTTCAAAAACCAGTAGATGTAGTTTCAGAACCAGTTACTCAGTCTACTGAAAAAGAGCATGTATCATTTAATGACTTAACCCAAAGTAATCAGAATATACCTACATCTACACCAGAAGAAAATAATACTAATGAAGATAAATTACAAAAAATGTATGAAGATAATACAAATGATGATGATTTCTTTGATGATTTCTTCAGTGATGACTAATATAAAACCTTTAATTTCATTATTAAAGGTTTTTAATATATAAATACCATTATAATCTAAATATATATATTTTGCTTATATATAATAGCCCTTTGTTTAAGACTTAAATCTAAGGCTTAAACAAACACTTCAGAACCATAGATCTGAAGTGAAAATAAAATAAAAAATATTGTGTTTATTAACTTTCCAATATTATAATAATTTAATATATTATAGTGAGGTGTAAGTTATGAATACAATATCATTAAGTGAATTAAAAAAAATTTCTAACCCAATTATAATTGATATTAGAGATAACTATTCATACAATATCTCACATATAAAAAATTCAATAAACATACCATACTATAATCTATTAAATAATTATTCACATTATTTAAATAAAAATAATACATACTATCTTTATTGTGAAGAAGGAAAACAAAGTCTCGAAATAAGTAAAAGATTAAATGAATTTGGTTATAATACAAAATCAATAAAAGGTGGATTAAATGCTTTAAAATAATTTAAATATCATATATTTTAGTATGAGAATGATACTAAAAAGAAAAAATAAAAAACATAATATATTATTATTAATTTTATTAATATTAACTTCAGCTATAATATTATCACTTATATTTATAAATTATTACTCAAATAAAGCATATCCCATATTAAAATCATATGCTGAATCAGAAACAAAGAAGTTAACAGTACTAATTATAAATAAAGCCATAACAAAACAGTTATATGATATAGATGTTGAAGAATTATTCAAAATAACATACAATAAAGATGGAGAAATAATTCTAATAGATTTCGATACCAAAAAAACCTCCAAAGCATTAAGCACAATGACAAGTCTTGTAGAACTAAATCTTCGTGCAGTCGAAGAAGGTAAAATAGATATGTTAGAATTACCAGAAAATAGTCTAAGTAACTATAACATGGAATTACTATCAAAAAAGATAATATGTGAAATACCCTTTGGACTAACTACAGGTTCTAGTCTATTATCTAATATAGGTCCAAAAATACCAGTAAAAATATCCCTAGTTGGAGACGTATCAACAAATTTTTCTACTGAAGTAGTAGAGTATGGTATAAATAATGCCTTATTAAAAGTATTGATAAACATATCAGTAACAACTAGAGTAATCTTACCAATATCCACTGAAGATTTAAATATAAGTGCCAGTATTCCCATTGGAATGAAAGTAGTACAAGGAAAAATACCAAATTATTATTTAAATGGTTTTGAAGCAAAATCAAATATAGTTGAGTGAAAGTAAAAAAACTGTCTATCCATGTAAATAGGCCGTTTTTTTCTTTACATAAAATATATTTTCATTTATAATAATGGTAGAAACAAGGTGAAAAAATGAAGTTAACAAAAGAAGTAGTAAAACAAATATCCGAGATAAAAAAAGAACCATCTTGGATGTTAGATTTTAGATTAACATCCCTAGATGCTTTTAATAAAAGTAGTAATCCAAATTTTGGACCAAAACTAGATATAGATTATGATAGTATAAATTATTATAAACAAAGAGAGGATAATCTAACTGATAATTGGAATAATATATCATGTGAGGTAAGAAATCTTTTTGATGATTTAGGAGTAATATCCGCTGAAAAGAAATATCTAGATGGCGTAGGAGCTCAGTATGATAGTGAAGTAATATATCACAATATGAATGAAGAATTAAAAAAGAAAAATGTTATCTTCTGCGATACAGATACCGCTCTAAGAGAGCATCCAGATATCTTTAAAAAATATTTTAATACATTAGTTAAATATAATGAAAACAAGTTCACTGCCTTAAATGGTGCTGTATGGTCAGGAGGAACATTTATCTATATACCCCCACATACTCACTTAGATAGACCACTTCAAAGTTACTTTAGAATAAATAGTAAAAACATGGGTCAGTTTGAAAGAACCCTAATAATTGTCGATGATGATAGTGAATTACACTATATAGAAGGATGTACTGCTCCAACATACACTGAAGACTCCCTTCATGCTGCTGTAGTAGAAATATTTGTTGGTAAGAATTCCAAATGTCGTTATACAACTATTCAAAATTGGTCTAGTGATGTATATAACTTAGTTACCAAAAGGGCAATAGTTGAAGAAAACGGCTTAATGGAATGGATAGATGGAAACATCGGATCAAAAACCAATATGAAATATCCATGCTGTATTTTAAAAGGCGATTATTCAAGAGGAAGTTGTATTACAGTAGCAGCGGCAGGAAAAGGACAAATTCAAGATAGTGGTGCCAAAATGATTCATCTAGGCAAGAATACCAAAAGTAATATCGTATCCAAATCAATAGCCTCAGGTGGTGGACTAGCAGTTTATCGTGGTACAGTAAAAATATCCAAGAATGCAATAAATGCCAAAGCCTCAGTAAAATGTGATACCCTAATATTAGATGAAATATCCAAGAGTGATACCATCCCAACCAACATAGTAAATAACAATTCATCATTTATGGAACATGAAGCCACAGTATCCAAAATATCCGAAGATAAACTATTCTATCTAATGAGTAAAGGAATAGATAGTGAAAAAGCCAAAGAATTAATAATAATGGGCTTCATTGGAGCTTTTAGAGAAGAACTACCAATGGAATATGCTGTTGAACTAAATAGATTATTAAAATTAAATATAGGAGATTAAAAAATGAAAAAAATAATAATAACAATAGGAGTATTAATAGTATTAGGTTTTTTAGGTTACTTTATCTATGTCAATTACATAAACAAAGTTCCCAAAATAACCCCCGAACCAGAAAAAGTAGCAGTAGAAGAGTACTACATGTATGGAAATCACTTCAATATCAAAGGCACTCTAGAATTATCAGACAAAAGTTATGAAGATATAAAACTAACTCTATATAATGGAGAAGATAAAGACTTCGATATAGAAGTGGATAGTGAAGACAATAAAATAAATTTCTATACTAGTGAAGAAATAAATGAAGGATTATATCTAGATGACATACCAAGAGATACCTATTATTTATTCTTAAAACTAACATATAAAAATGAAGAAAATAAAGAAGAACCCATAGTAAAATACTATGTTCTAGATAACAAAACCGAATACAAAGAAAGTACTTATTATACATTATCAAAATATAATAACAAGATATTAATAAATTCAAATAATGACTATAAAACAATGATGTTTAATATAATAGAAAACAAAGATAAAGATATATATGATATAACCATTGATCCAGGTCATGGAGGAATGGATGGAGGCGGTGCTTCAGGTGATTATAAAGAAACAGACTTCACTATGGATATCAGTAAAAAGATAAAAGAAAATCTAGAAAAGAAAAACATCAAAGTAAAATTAACTCATGATGAAGGCGATTTAACTAAAAATGAAGTAATGGATGAATACAATAAGCATGGAAGAGCAGTAATACCAAACGAAGTAAAATCAAAATACACATTCTCTATCCATATCAACAAGAGTACATCATCGAAAGTAAGAGGAATAGAAATATATACTGCCAAAGGGATAAACTATGACCTAGCTAAGTCACTCGCAGATAATATTACTTCTTATACTGACTTAGGATATTCAAGTAACAAACTATATAAAGAATTTAATGGTATCTATACCCGTAACTTTACCGCTAAAGAAATAGAATCATCGCTTGAAGGCTATGATGAAAAAGGATACAAGCCATATAATGTAACCGAAAAATCTAACTATCTATATATGATAAGAGAAACTGGAGGTTACCTAACCGGAGCCTATGTTGATGATAGTAATCCTGATAAAGTAGGAGTAAATCCATACTACAAAAACAACATAGCCAATGAATCATATCTACTAGAATTAGGTTATCTATCAAATCAAAGTGATCTAGATATCCTAATAAAAAGCCAAGATAAACTAGCAAATGCTATATCAGATACCATAATCAAAGAATTAGGATTATAAAAAGTGTCAAATTTGTGTAAAGTAGCAAATTTACCCGAAAACCTCTTTTGAGGACATCAAAAAAATAAAACAAGAACTTTTAGAAATCTAAAGGTTCTTTTTTTTAACTTTTTTAACCCCCAAAAACCATTTTTACCAATTTGCAATCAAAAATACAGTATGTTATATTCACTCTGGAAAGGAGGAATACTATGGTTAATCAAATAGTTCTAGTAGGTAGAATAGCAAGAACACCCGAAACAAGAATTACAGAAAATGGCAAAAAGATGGCCACTCTAACACTAGCAGTCCCAAGAAACTATAAAAATTCAAATGGTGAATACGATACAGATTTCTTAGATTGCACTCTATGGTCTGCAGTAGCAGAATCCACTAGTGAATATTGTGAAACTGGTGATATGATTGGTATCAAAGGTCGCCTTCAGACAAGAGTAGTAGAAACACCCGAAGGAACTAAAAGAAAAAAAACAGAGATAATTGCTGAAAAAGTCACATTTCTAACATCCAACCCCCAACGTAGAAAAAGCGAATCATCAGTCGAAGAATTATCTGAAGATCAAGAAGAGAAAGTAGAAGAGTAATCTACTTTCTCTAAATTTATTTAAAAAATAATAATAAAAGTAAAAATATAGAAAATAATAATTAAAATAAACAAGTAAATTCCCATAAAACCTATATATTTTAGTAAAATTTAGTAAATAAATATGTACTTTTTACCTATTTTGTTATAAAATAATATTAACAAGGAGATAACTAATAAAGAAAGGTAATAAATACAATGATAGGAAAAAGATTAAAAGAGTTAAGAATGAAAAGAGGTTTTTCCCAGCAGGAATTAGGAACAGCAATAGGAGTTACCAAAGTATCAATTTGTGGTTATGAAAATGGAACAAGACTTCCAACTTTAGACAATTTAGTAAAAATATCTGAAGTATTAGAAACAACTGCAGATTATCTATTAGGTAGAGAAGTACCCGTTATGAATGAAGAAAATAAAACATACATAGGGGCTATCTCCTACGAAGATGTTCAGTTTATTCTGGCATTAAGACATTACCCTAATCTATATAACAAGTTATTAAAAGATGTTAATAGATCTGCTAGTATAATAAATAAAAGATTACTAACAGGAAGTACAAAGTAGAAAGAAGGAATTATAATGTTAGACATTAAAGAATTATATTTAAAAGATTATATAGACCAAGAAATTACTGTAAGTGGTTGGATTAAAAATCATAGAAAGCAGGCTCACTTTGGATTCATAGACTTATCCGATGGAACTTACTTCAAAGGATTACAAGTAGTATATGATGATAACCTAAAAGATTTTGAAGAAGTAACAAAATTAAAGTTAGGTAGTGCCATTACCGTAACAGGTAAATTAATAAAATCACCAAAAGAAGGACAACCATTCGAATTAACAATGACTTCATTTGTTCTTGATGGCGACTGCCCAGATGATTACCCACTTCAAGCCAAAGGTAGACCAACAAGAGAGTTTTTAAGAGAAATAGCTTATTTAAGACCAAGAACAAACCTATTTAATGCTGTATTTAGAGTAAGAAGTGTAGCAGCTTATGCTATTCATAAATATTTCCAAGAACATAATTATGTTTATTTCCATGCTCCATTAATAACAGCATCAGACTGTGAAGGAGCAGGCCAAATGTTCCAAGTAACAACATTAGACTTAAATAAAGTAGCAGAAACAGGAAAAGTAGACTATTCAAAAGATTTCTTTGGAAAAATGTCTGCTCTTACCGTATCAGGACAACTAGAGGCTGAAACATTTGCTATGGCTTACAAAAAGACCTATACATTTGGACCAACCTTTAGAGCGGAAAACTCTAACACCAAAACCCATGCTTCAGAATTTTGGATGATAGAACCAGAAATAGCCTTCTGTGACCTTGAAGGCGATATGGACATCATGGAAGATATGCTAAAGTACATAGTAAAATATGTCCTAGATAATTGTCCAAACGAGATGGAATTCTTTGATAAATTCGTCGAAAAAGGCCTATTAGAAAAATTAAACAAACTAATAAATAGCCACTTCACTAGAGTAGATCACGAAGAAGTAATAAGAATACTAAAAGAAGCCAAAGTAAAATGGGAATTTGAACCAGAATATGGTGAAGATATTGCTAGAGAACACGAAAAATACATAACAGAATACTTTGGTGGCCCAGTATTCATAAAAAATTGGCCAAAAGATATCAAAGCCTTCTATATGAAACAAAACCCAGATGGTAAAACAGTAGCTGCAGTAGACCTAGAAGTTCCAGGAGCAGGAGAACTAATGGGTGGTAGTCAAAGAGAAGAAGACTATGATAAATTATTAAATAGAATGAATGAACTAGGAATGGAAGAAGAATCAATGCAGTGGTATCTAAATCTTCGAAGATTTGGTGGATGTACTCACGCAGGATTCGGTATGGGCTTTGAAAGACTACTTATATATCTAACAGGAGTAGATAACATAAGGGATGTAATACCGTATCCTAGAACTCCAGGAAACTGTGATTATTAAAATAATACCAAAGGTAGTTAGCAATAACTACCTTTTAAAATTACCAAAAAATACCAATACTATATTACTAACAATTGTCAATACTAATACTGGAAAGGAGTAATAAATATGAAGAAAGTACTACTAATAATTGCCGTAATTGCAGTTCTTTCAGGATGTACAGCCAATACCAAAACACTAACTTGTACTAGTGAAACAAAATCAGGTAATATCACATCAAAGACAAAATATATGATAGACTATGATGGTAATGATGTAAAAAAACTAACAGCAACTTATGATTATAAAGACAATCATACTGATGGAGTAGGAACAGGTACAGACGGTACAACCAGTGATAAAGATCCTGATAGCAATGGTATCGTAGATGGTGTAGTAGGAGAAGCATTAGATGATGTAGTAACTGGAGTAACCGATACAATTTTAGATATTTCAGGTATAAAAACTAGACATAATACTAGATTTGGAAGTTATACCAACACAGAAGGGTTTACTACTAAAATAGATAATGATAACGATAATGATTATACAGTAACATACACCTACGATTTAACAAAATTAACAGATACTGATATAACCAACTTTGGTATAAATAGAGATTTTAATACTCTAAAGAAAACATATACAGACCGTGGATTAACATGTAAATAAAGCTAAAGTTCTATTACTAATAATAATAGAATTTTTTCTATTTATTTCACTAAAAGCCAAGGTCTTTTAGTGTTATTCTTAGCCTAATCCTAGTCTAAGAATAATGCATCAGTATGCCTTTATATATAAGCAAGTATTATATACTTGACTGTAGTTTAGCACATATATTTAATATATAAAAATCTTATAAGCACTTTAAAAGAATATAAAAAAATGACAGATTTAACAGTTTTAAATTTAAAAATTTTCTATTATAAAACATATTTGGAAAGTTATAATTTTAATTATGGCAAATTCGCCATAATTAAAAGTTAGGCAGGATTAAATAGCTACAAGATTAGTGTTAAAGAGTGAAAAAACAAAAATAAAAATTTTACATTGATAATTGAGAAAACTTATACATATTCAGTTGTTATTTTAATACATTTATGATAAAATTATATCGTATAGTTATAATAAGAAAAGAGTGATATATATGACTAAATATAAAGTGTTAGATGCCAATGAAGCCGTAGCTAGAGTAGCCTATAAGTTTATTGAATTAGCGGGAATATATCCAATAACTCCAGCTTCACCAATGGCCGAAAAAATAGATGTATTAAGTAGTAATGGAGAAATAAACTTTTTTGGAAATAGAGTAAAAGTAGTAGAAATGCAGTCTGAAGCTGGAGCAGTAGCTACAGTTCATGGCGCTTTGCAAAGTGGTATTTTGGCCAGCACTTTTACAGCAAGCCAAGGTCTATTATTAATGATACCTACATTATACAAGTTATCAGGAGAAATGTTACCAGGAGTAATCCATGTAGCCGCACGTAGTTTATCTACACATGCCTTAAGTATCTTCGGAGATCATCAAGATATTTATAGCGTAAGAAGTACCGGTGTATGTATGTTATCATCATCATCAGTAGAAGAAGCTTATCATATGGCTATGATAGCACATTTATCAAGTATCAAAGCATCATTACCTTTCGTTAATTTCTTTGATGGCTTCAGAACTAGTCATGAAATAGATAAAGTAAAAGAAGTAGATTTATCACGCTTGGAGCCACTTATAGATAAAAATGCTTTAAGAAATTTTAGAGAAAGAGCTCTAAGTAATGAGAATCCAAATGAAAGAGGAACAGCGGAAAATGACGATATTTACTTCCAAAATACCGAAGTAAGAAATAAATATTATGAAGACGCTGTAGATATTACTATAGATTACATGAAAAAAGTAGGTAAAATAGTAAAGAAAGATTATAAACCATTTAATTACTATGGTAGTAGTACTGCTAAAGAAGTAATTGTGGCTATGGGCTCAGTATGCGAATGTATTGAAGAAACTATAGATAAACTAAATGATAATGGCTATAATGTTGGCTTAATAAAAGTTCACTTATATAGACCATTTAGTATTAAACATTTACTTGAAGTATTACCAGGTACAGTAGAAAAAGTCGCAGTACTAGATCGTACTAAAGAGCCAGGCTCTTCAGGTGAACCTCTATATCTAGATGTTGTTAATGCCTTAAAAGATACTAATATCAAAGTAATCGGAGGAAGATATGGATTGTCCTCTAAAAATACAACTCCAAGTATGATAAAAGCAGTTTATGATAATTTAAAAAAAGATATGAAAAATAATTTCACTATTGGTATAAATGACGATGTAACCAATTTGAGTCTTGATATAGATAATAATTTTAGATTAGATAATCATAATTACCAAATGCTAATATATGGCTATGGTTCAGATGGAATGGTTGGAACATCAAAAGATATTCTAAAAGTAATCGGAGATGCCACTCCAAAATATGTTCAAGGATATTTTCAATATGATTCCAAAAAATCCGGAGAAGTAACACGTAGTCATCTTCGTATTTCTGAAAGTCCAATAAAAAGTACCTATTACATCGATAATCCAGATTTCATTGTAGTATCAAAAGATACATATATTTATAAATATGATATCATAGATAACCTAAAACAAAATGGAATACTACTATTAAATACTAGTCTAAGTAAAGAAGACTTATCAAAAACATTACCAAACAAAGTAAAGAGACTATTAAAAGATAAAAATATCAAAGTATACATAATAGATGCTTATAAAATAGCCAATTCTTTGGGTTTAAAGAATAAAATAAATACTTGTATGGAAGTATGTATATTTAAAATAATAAATATCTATGATATAAATAAAGTAATAAAAATACTAAAAGAAAATAATAAACTAAGATTTGCCTCAAAAGGAGATAAAATCGTAGAAATTAATAATAAAGTAATAGATAATTCCCTAGAATATCTAACCACTTTTGAAGTACCTGAAGAATGGAAAGATTTAGAATACAAAGATAATCAAAAATTAACCTTTAACGAAAGCATAAACTTACTTAAAGGAGATACATTACCAGTAAGTAGTTTTATAAAAAACAAAGAAGGAATCTTTGAAGGAACCACTACTAAAGAAGAAAAAAGAAACATTGCTGAAGAAGTTCCTTGTTGGATAAGTGAAAATTGCATAGAATGTAATCAGTGTGCTTTTTCTTGCCCACATGGTGTAATAAGACCATTCCTTCTAGATAAAAAAGATAGTAAAGTAGAAAGCATTCCATCACTATTACCAAAAGATAAAGAATTTATTATTGGAATAAATTATGAAGAGTGTACCGGCTGTGGTGTATGTACTTTAGCTTGCCCAGGAAAACTAGGTAAAAAAGCCTTAGAAATGGTACCAAATAAAGATAAAGAAAATAATTTTGAATACTTACTTAAAAACAATGTTAATGATAAATATCAAAGTAATTTATTAACAGTAAAGAATGTAAGTTTCAAAGAGCCAAAATTTGAATATTCTGGTGCTTGTGCAGGCTGCGGTGAAACACCATATATAACAAATTTAACTAGAGTATTTAATGATAATCTAATGATAGCCAATGCTACAGGCTGTTCATCAATATATTCAGGATCAGTTCCAAGTATGCCATATAGTATACCTTGGGCCAGCTCACTATTTGAAGATAATACTGAATATGGTTATGGTATTCTTCAGGGTATAAATATAAAAAGAGACAAAATCAAAAAATATATGAAAGAATATCCAAGAAATAAACTATTCAAGAAATGGATAGAAAATATGGATAATTATGATATCTGTAAAGAAGTAAAAGAAAACATTGATTATAAAAAACATCCATATTTAAATGATATGAAAGATTATATCTTACCTAAACAGTTATGGGTTCTAGGAGGTGATGGCTTTGCCTATGATATTGGTTATGGTGGTCTAGATCATGTATTATCAAAGAAAGACAATATAAATATTCTAGTACTTGATACCGAAGTATATTCAAATACCGGAGGGCAATCATCAAAATCATCAAATATCGGATCAGTAGCATCATTTACCTCAAATGGTAAAGATAATTATAAAAAAGATTTAGCTAGAATAGCAATGTGCTATCCTCATGTATATGTAGCCTCAGTAAATATAGGATATAACAAAGAGCAGTATCTAAAAGCTATCAAAGAAGCAAGCCTTCATAATGGGCCATCATTAATAATAGCATACTCTCCATGTATTGAGCATGGCATTAAGACAGGCATGCAGCATTCACAGTCAAATGGTTATCTTGCCACTAAATGTGGATACTTCTTAACATTTAGATATAATCCAGATACAAAGAAATTTAGCCTAGATTCTAAAGAACCAGAATTTGATAAGTATGAAGATTATTTAATGACTGAAAATAGATTTGCTAGTCTAGTAAGAAAAGATAAGGAACGTGCTAGTTTATTACTAGAGGAACAAAAACAGTGGGCTATAGATAGATATAACTATTACAAAAAGATAAGCGAGGAGTAATATATGAAGGAAAAAGAAATAGAAATAAATGGTGAAAAAATCAAAATAGCACTAAAATTACCTAAAGAAGAAATTGAAGACAACAATATAAAAATATATCTAGATGATACAATAGATCTTACTAAAACCATAAAGGAAGTAAAAGAGGAAACTAATAATGAACAAGAGAAGTGAGCAGGAATTATTTCTTAGTTATATCAGAGATATTTATCTAGCTTATCCTAGTTTAGAAATAATTGAAGACTCCATTTATAATGAATTGTCTCACTTTTATGAAGAAAATGGTATAAGAAAGAGAATAGGTAATAATGGCTTACTACTCAATGTTCAGCAAAGTTTAGCCAAAAAATTTGGTTCTAAATTTAATTCTGGTGGTTATTTCTGGTTTTATGAAAATAGAAAAAACTTTGGTGATACTGATTATTACAATAAGTTATACAATGCAATAAAACTATACATTTCAGTAGATGCTGAAAACTTATATGATGTTACAAGAAAAGTAATTGAATATATGCAAAAAGAAGACATCTTCACTCAAAGTAAAGTAGCCAAAAACATGCGCAATGATGTTTTAGTAGTCAGAGTAGCAAATGGTGAAGATGCAAAAAAAGTAATAGATTTTGTAAATGGTCTCGGCTATAAAAGTAGTATTAAACCAAACCCATTTGTATTTTCTAGTGGTAAGGTAAGTATAACAAAAGATGGTAGTTTATCATATAATTATACCATTTGTAATATAATTGCTAATTACCTAAGAGATTGTAAAGCTAAAAATAAAATGGATAGTGCAAATATTGATGGACTATACAAGTACATTAATGATACTATCAAAAAATTAAAAGGTCCATATAAGAAAGAAGCTATGCAATTATATCAAATAGATACAGAACGAAAGTATAAAGATATTTTAATGATCTTTGATATTATTTCAAAGAATCTAGATGGTACAATTACCTTAGAAGAAATCTTTGAAGAAGAAAAAGGTAAGAATGTAAGTAGTACTAGTACTATTAAGAAGGATGATAAAGACAAGATTAAATATGTTTTAAGTGGTTTATCAAAGTATTATAGTACATCTGATATTCATAGCATTATGATGCAGTATATTTCTGATGGAAGATTAGAACATTTTACCAGAAGAGATAACATTAGACAAGTAATGACATCATTCACTCCTGAAAAGTTAGATGCTTTGCTTACTGAAATGAGTTATAATGCTTTGATTGATGCGGTTATTGCTACTAAAGAAAAATATCCCAATATCAATCAGGCTGAGTATGCCATAAAGTTATTTATTCTAAATAGTGATTTATCAGGATTCACTAATGATAATAATTCAAGAAGTTATCTTGGCCTTGTATCATTACCAACAAAAATATTAGATGCACTAACTAAAGATTTACCAGATTCATATAAAAATGCACTATATAATATAATTAATTTAAACTATGAAGAAAGAAGCATAATGAAAAAACTTCTTGATAAATCTGATGTATCAAAAATACCAAGCGGAGCCTTATCTACTGCTAGAGGAAGCCTAGCATTACTAGATAATTTAACACGGTTTATAACTAACAATATTTATGAAAATAATAAGAAAGATGTTAAGATTGCAAGAGGTTATTAGAATAAACTAATTAAATAAAATCATTTAAAGACAATTAAAATTGTCTTTTTCTTTACATTTTAATAAATTTATTATATAATATTGCCGTGAAAAAAGGAAGCGTGATTATATGAAAGAAGCAACAGGAAACAAGCCAATAAATAATGATTATAGTTTTTTAGAAAAACATCCTATTATACCAAATCTAAGTATCTATAATGCCATTAGTTTACTTAGTAGATTTTATAGAAATGTCGAAGCAATTGATTGCTTGAATTTAACAGTAAGTTATGATGAGATGATAAAAGATACTATAACTATGTCTAAAGCCTTAAAAGAACTAGGAATAAAAAAAGGAGATATAATATCTGTATCAATGCCAAATTACTATCAAGGAGTAATAACCTTTCTCGCAGCCAATAGAATAGGAGCCATAACTACATTTATTAATTCAATGTCATCAATTGAAGAAGTACTAGGATATTTAAATAAGTTTGAATCAACACTATTTATAAACTACGATAAAGATGAAGAATATAATAAGAAGATTACTGCTGGTAGTAGAGTAAAAAATATTCTTACATTAAAACATGATGAAATAAATACCAAGAATTATAAAAATATAATTACTAATGCTAATGGATATAATAATTTTTTAACATTTAGTGATATAGGTAAAGTATCAAGCTATTATAAAAAACCTATTTATACACTTTATAGTGGTAAAAATGATGCTCAAATACTATTTACCAGTGGTTCAACCGGTAATCCCAAAAGTGTCGTTTTAACAAATGAAAATATTTTAGCCTCAGGAATCTATATGAAGAATACTGGAAGAATAAAAACTATACCAGGAGAAAAATGCTTAGTATGTGTACCATTTTCTTATCCATATGGCTTAGATACATCTACAGTAATGAGCCTATTATGTGGCAGAACAGGAATACTTGCTCCAAACTTAACTAAAGATAATATTAGATATTATTTATCAAAAAATCCAAATTATATTTTTGGTAGTCCAGCACTTCTTGAACTTATTAAAAGAAATGTTAAAGATGGTGATGATTTATCATCAGTTCATACTTTTGTATCTGGCGGCGACTTTTTATCACCATCGCAAAATGCTGAAGGAGTAGAATTCTTTAAAAATCACAATGCCAATGTTACAATATGTAATGGTTCAGGAAATGCTGAAACATGTGGCACCAATACCATGGCAGTAGGCTCTATAAACAGACCAGAAACCGTAGGTAGGGTACTTGCTGGAACAAAATCAATTATAGTGGATCCTAATACGATGGAAGAATTGGATTATGGAAAAGAAGGAATGTTATGCCAGTCTGGTAAGCATGTATTTAAATGCTACTATAATGATGAAGAAAAAACAAAAGAAACAAAGTTCAAATATAAAGGTAGAGAATACTATAAAACAGGTAATATTGGTATTTTAGATGAAAATGGATATTTTACATTAACAGGAAGAAGTTCTAGATATTACATAAGATCTGATTTAAATAAAGTATATTTAGGACATATTCAAAGTTTTGTATCACTAATCGATGTAGTAGAAGCTTGTTGTGTTGTACCAAAACCTGACAAAGATTTACTATTTACAAATAAAGTGTATATAGTACTAAAAGATGGTATAATGCCTACTAAAGAAATAAGTGATTATATTATGAGTGAATGTTATAAACCAATATATAATAGTGTAACAGGAGAGACTATTCAATTAAAACCATATGAAGTACCTGAATCTATTACATTCTTAGATACTATTCCTAGAACTAAGGCAGATAAGACTGATTATAGACTACTAGAAGAAATGGCTAAAGAAGAGGCTGAACATAAGGCTAAGAAGAGAGAACTTAAATAGTTTTTTCTTCTTTTTCTATTGTAAAAAAAATAAAAAAAATGTATACTTAATATAGATAATAGATAGGAGTTGTTTATATGTATACTGGTATTTATTTTTTAATTGAAGCGATAGTATATTCAATGTTACTTATGATTGTATACTTTAGAAAAAAAGTATTTAAAAGCAAAGAAAATAAAGTATATTCAATATTAGTAATAGTATCATTTTTCGAACTGGTTGTAGAACTTATTTTGGATTTTGTTGGACCAATGTATAAAGAGATACCTAATGTTAGTTATTTTGTAGCAAGGCTATTTTCTTTTGGAGTAGAACTTTGGATTACTATATTACTTTGCTATGTACTATTTGTATGTCTTAGTATTAAAAAGAAAGAAAGATATATACCAGTAGTTAGAAATATAGCTGTTGTATTAATGATTATTTTTACTACTTTGAATTTTATATTACCACTTAACTTTAAATATGATGGATATATTGCTTATACTTATGGACCTAGTGTTAATATTATATATCTTTCGGCTTTTGTATATTCCTTTATAGGTATTATTGCATTAATTAGAAATATTAAAAATATTAAAGATAAGAGATTTTTTCCAATACTTATATTTTTAATTGTTGGTGGTGCAGCATCCTATATTCAATATATGAACCCGGGATTATTACTTGCTACACCAATTCATGCCTTCATAACATTCCTTATGTACTTCACCATTGAAAACCCCGATGTAAAAATGATTGAGGAATATCATAAAGCCAAAGAAATTGCCGATAACGCTAATGAAGATAAAACAATGTTTTTATATAATATGACTAACGATATAAGAGCAATTACTCAAGATATAAATAATGATGCCAATAATGCTATACTTGAATTAGATAGTAAAAAAATAGACAAAGACTATATGAGCGAATGCTTAAGAGGTATCAAAGAAAATACCGCTAGATTTACCACAATGACTAATGAAATATTAGATGTATCTAGTATAGATAATGCAAATATCAAAGTATATGATGAGAAGTATAATATAAAACTATTATTAAGAAGATTAGTAACACTATATAATGATAAATGCAAAGAAAAGAATTTAACTTTCAGAAGTGATATTGATAGTACTTTACCAGAATATCTATATGGCGATAGTCTCGGACTTAAAAATGTACTAACTAGTATTCTAGATAATAGTGTTAAATATACAAGTAATGGTTATGTAGAATTAAATGTAAGTACCATTATAAAAAATAATATAGTAAGACTAATAATAACCATAGAGGATTCCGGTATTGGTATATCTCCTGATAAATTAGATACCATCTTTTATAAAAATAGGGAAGAAATAGATGGAAGTAATATTAAGAATAATTTATATACCGCTAAAAAATTAATTACTTTAATGGGTGGTACTATCATTGCCAGTAGTAATTATAATGAAGGTACTACAATGAAAATAGTTCTAGACCAGAAACTAGGAGAACAATATGATGAAAAACTAAATAAGTATGAAAATACCTATGATAAAAAAAGAATCCTACTTGTAGATGATAATATTTCTACTAATAAGATAATAAGTAAATTACTAAAAGATACCAATATAGAATTAGATTATGTAAGTCTAGGTAAAGAAGCACTAGATAAGATTAGAAGTAAAGAAAAATATGACCTAATTCTATTAGATGAAGTAATGGATCCGCTAGATGGAAAGACTGTTATGAAAAAATTTAAAGATATCAGAGATTTCAATACCAAAGTCATATTACTAACTAGAAATAACGAATACGAATATAACGAAGAATACCTAAAGTATGGCTTTGCTGGTTATCTCTTAAAACCAATAAATAAAGATAAATTACTAGAAATAATAGATAAGTACCTATAAACCATGGTACTTATCTTTACATAATAATTGGTAAAATTTTTCTACCATATTTTTTTGACATTATTACATATTTGTGGTAGAATTATAACTAGTTAAAAAGAACTTCTTTTTAATTGACAAATAATATTTTTTTTGAGATAATTTTATTATAGAGGTGGTTTAAATGAATGATAGAATTACTTTAACTATGCAAGATATTTTAGAAAAGGAATTCAAAATAGATGCCAGAGGATATAGACCGCAAGAAGTAGATAAATTTTTAGATATTATTATTAAAGATTATAATGAATATAATAATATTATAAGAAACCTAGAAAAAGAAAAAAGAGCTCTAGCTCTTGAAAACCAAAATCTAAAAAATGAAGCAAGAAATTTAAGATCAAGTATTGAAGCTGCTAGAATTGGCGAAAAAGAAATAACAAATGTTGATTTATTAAGAAGAATATCTCAGTTAGAGAAGATAATTTTAGGAAAATCAGAACAATAATTTATCTGGGTAAATGCTGCATATAATTATGTAGAGGAAAGTCCATGCTCGCACTATCTGTGATGATAGTAGTGTTTGTGCTTAGGGAAAAAATAACCTAAG
>OLHG01000062.1_pt1 | contig 75072 bp, 66 predicted proteins | sample 1605971 | NCBI WGS metagenome assembly OLHG01 (sample SAMN03283289) | human gut metagenome | biome: human-associated habitat; material: feces | host: Homo sapiens | place: Peru | collected 2012 | reverse complement strand
GTTGTAGAACGCCCTTGAATCAATGTTAATCTTGCTCATATAGCCTGTTGAAAGCAGCACCGCCGGAATTATACCAACCGTAAGGAATGCCGCAGATGTTGAATAACAGATATACCTTACCGCTCTGTGCTTCCAACGATTTGTAAAGATGATGATTACGCATAGAATTGCAACAAGGACTGCAAAACCGCCGATAATCAACGGCATCATATTTTTCAATGCAATGAAATAAGCAGAAAGTGTGGTAAAAAGCGGTATTCTGAGCGCCGCCGCATAAATGTTAGCAGCCTGATTGATGAGATATTCTCTGCTCCCATCGTTTGCAACCTTGAGATTATTCTTACTTATGTAGCTGTCAAGCTCGCTGTTGAATTTCTGCTTAAACGCTGTTGTGTCAATCTTAGCCTCCTCGCCTGCATAAAAGCTGTTGAGATAGGCCTGTGTATTATCGTGAATTGTCACTTCGTCAACAACATTTTCAAAAAAGTTTTTATCAAGTCCCGACGCATAACCGAGGTCAACAAGGCTCTCTTTGATTTCGTCACGCTTGTCAACAAAATAGTTGCTCGTATTCATGTTATCCATAATATACGATGGGTTGAGGATTGTTGACTGAAGAACTATTGCAAATGAAAGCAAAAACAGTAAAAACGAGAGAACGAACGAAATTATTCCGTAAATAATATGTCTTACTTTAAAATTCATCAGTTCGCCTCCTTATCAATCGGAGTACCCGACACTAACTTTGCATACACAAAATATCTCTGTGTTGTAAGACCGAGTGCGTCAAACGGATAGCAGGTGTACATTATGAGATTTTCATAATCCGCCGAAAGGTCATAAGCGGTTCTGTCAGTCGCTTTTTTGACAGCCGTGTCGGTGATTTCATAGATGTAATTACCGTAGCTTGTCTTGATTTCAACCTTCTGACCGACTTCTGCGTTTTTAAGGCCGTTGAAATAAGTGTTGTTATGACCTGCAACAAGGATTGTTCCGCCGTAACCGGGGACAAAACTTCCGGCATAAATACCTACACCGTTTCTAAGCGCAACATCATTGTCACCGAAAAAAAGATTTGCGTCAACATTGCAGTCATTGATTATAAGCTCACCGAACAGATTTCCGTAGTTAGGGTACTGAACGGAGTCGTTTTTAACATAAGTTTTTTCCTGACCGTTTGAATCCTTTTTTGTAACGGTAGGAACGGTTGAGTTTTCTGACACGGGCACAAAAATATTATCGTACTCTGTTGAATAATCCTTTTCATTATCTGAGAAGAACATACCTACTGCCGAAATCACAGGTGAAAAGGACGGAACAAAAGCAAGATACAGCACAAGATATGTTATCAAACAAAAGATAATGGGAAGAATTATAAAACTCTTCCCATTCTTTGATTTATGACCGTGTCTGATTTTTTTATCAGACATTAGAATCAAGCTCTTTCTTTTTTAGATTTTGCAAGGTAGAAAGCACCGCCTGCTACCATTACAAATGCAATAGCGGAAACAGCGATAACGCCGCTGAAGTCAGCCTCTGCACCTGTTGTCTTGATAACACTGTTATCCTGAACACTGCCTGCCTTTGTAAGTGTAGGAACAGCTGAGAATGCAACCTTGCCGTCTTTGCCGTAAATTGTAAGCTTCTTTGAAGATGTGTCATATGACATTGTCATACCAAGAACACCTACGCCCTCCTTGCCGTAAGAAAGAAGTGTCTGCTTCTGAGCAAATGTGAGATCTGCAATATTAGATGCACCTGAGTTCTCAAGGAAGCTCTCGCCCTTCTTGAGAATAGCAACGATCTGAGATGACTCATCTGCTGTCATGTCAATTGTGTTAAAGTAGTTCTCAGCCTGGTTTACAAACTCGCTCGGAATAACCATCTCTGAGCCGTTCATCTTAACAGATGTTTTGAGTTCGTCAAGAACAGCCTGCTCACTGTCATTGATGCCTGCTGCAAAAGCAGTGAAAGCCGTTGCTGCAACAAGGATGAGTGCTACTAACATTGCTGATAATTTTTTCATAGTTCATACCACCTTGTATTTTATTTTGTTTTCATCAGCAAGAAGCTTCACGGATTCATTGGCATAATACGCATCTGCAAGCCGAAAACTGCAGGGAGCATAATGGAAAACTTCACCATTTAACTTCTTTGTACAGTATTATACACCACATTTCGCATTTTGTAAAGCATTTTATTATAAATATTTGTTATATTCGGAAAAATTACAATCCTTTTGTCAAATCAGGCATTTTCATTGTGCATTATGCCGTTTTCAATCAATTTTGCACTGCATCGTTTTCTCTGATCTTGTATTTTAACCCATTTGTACACTTGCCTTTTGCATAAAAACACGCCTACCGATTTATAAATTCCTTTTTTTGCAAATATTCGTGCACAGACCTTATCCGCTTTCCCTGCACCTTTTTCTGTCATTGTTTTCTTATTATAACATATTGTGACATACTAATATATAAGTAGAAAATTTATCGGTTATTCCCCATATTTTTGTTTATTTTTTTGCAAATTTTACCTGAGCTTTATTTCAGCTCGTTATTTATGTACTTATCGCCTAACTGCAACAAAATAATCACATATTTTATGTGTGTTTTGTACATATAAAAAATCAGAGTAATTGCATATTCTGCAAAAAAAGACATCTTTTCCTTTATTGAAACCTTTGTTCATATTGATTTTTTTACTGATTTAAAATATAATAGGAGTGTCATGTTTAAAAGTATTTTGTGCTTTTGTGCCGTTTTTCGCCTACAGCACTTTCGTGTCGACTGTGGCATTATCTTGCCATATGCGTACAAAAGCCGAGAAGAGGAGTAATTTAATGGAGATAACATTCAAGGACATAACGAGAATTATCAAGAAAAATATTGTGTTTATTGCGGTGCTGTCGCTTTTATGTGCGGCTGCGTCATATTTTGTAACAACATTTTTTGTTCAGAAAACATATACTTCAACCGTAAAGCTTTATGTTGAAACCAACTACAAAAGCCAGTCGGCTTATGACGACTATCAGAGTATCAACTACGCAAAAAACCTTGTTCTCACCTATATCGAGTTGCTCGATTCAAATTCTTTCTACAATTCCGTTTCGAAGGAACTCAACGAAAAATACACGGCATCACAGCTTAAATCAATGATTAAGTTTGAAAGCATTGAAGATACCGAGGTTTTTAAGGCGCTTGTAAATTCGGGCAGTCCGTCCGAATCAAAAAACATAGGCAACGCAATTGCAAAAATTGCACCAAAGACAATTGCCAATGTAAAGGACAATGCAAAGCTTAAAATTGTTGACAAGGCTACAACACCGAAAGCTCCTACATCCCCGAATGTTTCGAGAAATGTTATGATAGCTTTCGCCGCAGGTCTTATTATTTCACTCATCATTTCATTCGTCCGTGACTTCCTTGATGTTAAAATCAAGTACAATGATGAAATGACAACCGTTCTTGACCTTCCGTTGCTTGCCGCTATTCCCGACTTTGAATATTTTTCAAATCAGAAGGTAGCCGAAAAGAAGTACGGTGACTACGAATCGGGTTATTAATTTGTTAAAGGAGTGAAACTGCAATGAAAAAGACTAAAATCGACCGTTCAATCGACACCGAGGCACTTGGCTTTCAGGTTCGTGAATCATACAAAACAGCAAGAACAAACATCGCATACTCAATCTTTAAAAAGGGTTGTAAAAAGGTAGCGTTTACCTCGTCAACAAAGGGTGAGGGCAAAACCGTAACTTCAATCAATGTTGCATCTGCTCTTGCTCAACAGGTTGGCACAAAGGTTATCGTTGTTGAATGTGACCTTCGCCGTCCAAGAGTTAACACAGCTTTAAAAATCACACCTACTCCCGGTCTTACAAACTACCTCAACGAGGAATGTTCACTTGAGGATATTGTAAAGGATACAAAAATCGAGAATCTCAAGGCAATTACATACGGCGCTATTCCGCCGAACCCGTCAGAGCTTCTTGCGAGTGAATCCATGTTTGACCTTATCAAAACTCTTGAAAAAAATTACGACTACATTATTTTCGATACACCGCCAATCGGCGTTGTTATTGACGCCCTGCCTATTATGAAGGCGTCTGACGGTGTTGTTATTGTTGCAAGAAATAACTCAACAACATATCCTGAGCTTTCAAGAACAGTTGAAGTTATCAAAAGAACCAATGCAAAAATTCTCGGTGTTATTCTTAACCGTGTAAAGCCTCACGAAACCCGTAAGGGCAAGGGCTATTACTCAAGATACGGCGGATATTACAAGACATCAACAAATGACTGATGCCAAACCGCCTTTGCAAACATAAACTAACAGGCTAGTCCTGCCCACGGAGGGAAAAATGGAATCCGTAAAAAGCATAAACAAAAGTGCGTCATCAAGCGGACATACAACTGAACAAAAGCCCGTTTATGATTTTTTTAAACGGATTTTTGACATCATATGCTCGTCAGCCGCTCTGATTATATTGTCGCCTGTCTTTTTAATTCTTGCAGCAGCTATCAAAACAACAGACAAAGGTCCTGTATTTTTTACTCATAGGCGCGTAGGAAAAGACGGAAAGCCCTTAAACATATATAAATTCAGAAGTATGGTAACGAATGCCGAAGATCTTATCAAGCAGTTTACTCCCGAGCAGAAGGCTGAGTATGAAAGAAATTTCAAGCTTGAAGACGATCCCAGAGTCACAAAGGTCGGCAAATTTATGAGAAGAACAAGCCTTGACGAGTTGCCTCAGCTTTTCAATATTTTAAAAGGCGACATCTCTATTGTAGGACCAAGACCCATTATGGAGGTTGAAACTGAAATTTACGGCAACTACCGTGATATGCTTTTGAGCGTTAAGCCGGGGCTTACGGGTTTCTGGGCGGCAAACGGCAGAAGCTGTACTACATACACACGCAGAAGGGCAATGGAAATTTGCTATATCAAAAACCGCTCTGTCTGCTTTGACCTGAAAATTATTCTCAAAACTATCACCTCTGTTTTCAAGGGTGAGGGCGCTGTTTAAGGAGGCAGAGTTTTGAAAGCAGTTATACTCGCAGGAGGATACGGAACAAGAATTTCCGAGGAATCCCAGTTCAAACCTAAACCAATGATTGAAATCGGCGGAATGCCTATTTTGTGGCACATTATGAAGCTGTACACCCACTACGGTGTGAATGAGTTCATCATATGTGCAGGTTACAAACAGCATGTAATCAAGGAATGGTTTGCCGACTATTTTCTTCATACATCAGACATCACCTTTGATTTTACTCAGGATGATAAGATTATCGTCCATAACAAAAGAGCCGAAAAATGGAAGGTTACTGTTGTTGACACAGGTCTTGACACGATGACGGGCGGCAGACTTAAAAGGATTCGCAATTTTATCGGAGACGAACCGTTTTTTATGACCTATGGCGACGGTGTTTCCGATGTTGATATAAACGCTCTGCTCGATTTTCACAAAAAGCACGGCAAGCTTGCAACTATGTCAGCCGTAAAACCCGAAAGCAGATTCGGTGTGCTTGATTTGGCCGAAAACAACGAAGTCAGAGCTTTTCGTGAAAAAAGCGATATTGACTCAGGCTGGATTAACGCAGGCTTTATGGTGCTTGAACCGAAAGTTTTGGACTATATAAAAGATGATACAGTTATGTTTGAGCGTGAACCGATGGAACAGCTTGCAAGAGAAGGTCAGCTTATGTGTTGCAAGCATAACGGATTTTGGCAGTGTATGGACACATTGCGTGACAAGGAGCGTCTTGAAAAGCTTTGGAACGACTGTACTGCTCCTTGGAAAGTGTGGTCGGAATGATGCTTGATTTTTATAAGGGTAAAAAAGTGTTCATTACGGGACACACAGGATTCAAGGGCAGTTGGCTCTGCAAACTGCTTGCAAATGCAGGCGCAGAGGTAACGGGTTATTCGCTTAATCCGCCGACCTCACCGTCACTTTTTGAGATTGCAAATATCGAGAGCGATGTAAAGTCGGTTATCGGAGATATCCGTGATTTTGATTCGCTTAAAAAGGCATTTGATGCGGCACAGCCTGAGATTGTACTTCATCTTGCGGCTCAGCCGATTGTGCGTGACAGTTACAAAATGCCTGCATATACATATGAAACAAATGTTATGGGAACGGTCAACATTCTTGAGTGCGTAAGGCAGTCAAACTGTGTGAAATCGTTTCTCAATGTAACAACCGACAAGGTTTATGAAAACAGGGAATGGCAATGGGGATATCGTGAAAACGAACCGCTTGACGGGTTTGATCCGTATTCAAACAGCAAAAGCTGCTCGGAACTTGTAACCCACAGCTACAAAAATTCTTTCTTCGCCGACGGAAGAACGGCAATTTCCACAGCGAGGGCAGGCAATGTTATCGGCGGCGGAGATTTTGCAAACGACAGAATTATTCCCGACTGCGTGAGAGCATTGGAAAAGGGCGAGGATATTATCGTCCGCAATCCGCATTCCACAAGACCGTATCAGCATGTTCTCGAACCGCTTTATGCATATCTTATGATTGCAAAAGCCCAGTACGGGGACATTAAGTTTGCAGACTGTTATAATGTAGGTCCTGACGAGTGCGACTGCATAACAACAGGCGAGCTTGTTGACTTGTTCGTAAAATATGCCGGCAATATAAACCGGATTGACAAAAGTGAAAAGAATGCAGTCCACGAGGCTAATTTTCTCAAGCTTGACTGCTCAAAACTCAAGACTGTTTTTGGCTGGAAACCTCATTGGCATGTTGATGATGCAGTGAAAAAAACGGTCGAATGGTCATGCTGTTATATGGGAAACGGCAATGTAAGAGGCTGTATGGATAGGCAGATTGAAGAATTTCTGAAATAATCATACGGCAAATATAAAAAGAGGTTTACTTATGAAAAAGGCAATTGTAACAGGTTCAAACGGTTTTATCGGCTCAAATGTCTGCAAAAGACTTTGTGCCGACGGTATAAAGGTGTTTGCCGTTGTAAAAGACGAAAACGAAAAAATCGAAAATATAAAAGACCTTAACGGCATTGAAATCGTGTATTGCGAGCTTGATGAGATCGAAACCTTGGCTGACATAATTTCCGACAGAGATATTGATGTTTTCTACCACTTTGCATGGGTAGGCTCGGCAGGATCGCTCAGATGCGATGAAAATGTTCAGTTGCAAAACGCCCTGTGGACCGCTCGTGCTCTCAGAACAGCCGACAAAATGCAGTGCAAAAAGTTTGTAAATGCCGGTTCTATTATGGAAAAGGAAACCTACACCGCTGTTTACACTCAGGAAAGCAAGCCCGGACTTCCGTACATTTACGGCGCAGGCAAGCTGATTGCAAGAGCAATTTGCAAGCCGATTGCAAACAGCCTTTCAATTGACCTCTGTTGGGCAGTTATCACAAACGCATACGGCGTCGGTGAGCTTTCGCCCCGTTTTGTAAATTCTACAATCCGCAAAATCATTGCAAATGAGCCGTTGCAGTTCACCGCCGCAACACAGAACTATGACTTCATCTATATTGACGATGTTGCAAGAGCGTTTGAGGCAATCGGAGAACACGGTAAACCTAACAAGGAATATACAATCGGCAGCGGAAACGCAAGACCTCTTAAAGAATTTATTCTTGAAATGCAACAGACGCTTGCCCCCGAAGCAAAGCCGATTTTCGGCGATGTACCTTTTACGGGAGTAAATATGCCGCTTGAGGCATTTGATACAGCCGATATTGAAACAGACTGTTATTTCAAGCCCTCGGTTTCTTTTGCCGAAGGTGTTTCAAAAACAATGGAATGGCTTAAATCACTTAATTAGTTTTTTAAAGTAAGGTGTATTTTAATGATACAGAAATTTGAATTTTGCAATACGGACTTTGAGGGTGCATACCTCATCAAACCGTTCTGTGCAACCGATATAAGAGGTGCATTTATAAAGGACTACTCAAAGGAAGTTTTTGAGGCTAACGGCCTTGAACACAACCTTGCCGAGGTTTTCTACACGGTTTCTCACAAGGGTGTAATTCGTGCGCTTCATTTCCAGAGAGTTCACGAACAGGCAAAGCTGGTACGGTGCATTAAGGGCAAGGTTTTTGATGTTATCGTTGACCTCCGTCCCGAATCACCTACATTCAAAAAATGGCAGGGCTTCTACCTTTCCGAAGAAAATATGAATGAACTCTATGTTCCCGAACATTTTGCACACGGCTATCTTGTGCTTGAACCGTCTGTTGTTTCATACAAATGCGGTGAAAAATTCTACGGCGAATATGATGACGGCATTATGTACAACGATCCGGATTTGGGAGTTGAATGGCCGTTTGATGAAATCGGCGGTATTGAAAATCTTATTATCGCCGACAAAGATAAAAATCTTCAGACCTTTAAGGAATACGAGGATAAGTATCTTAAGTAATTTTTATGTTACGACTATTTTTTTACGGAGGGTAAAATGAACGTAGTATATTCGAGCTCTGACAGCTTTGCTCCTATTGCAGGTGTGTCAATAATGTCACTCTTACTCAATAATACCGATGCCGATGAAATCAACATTTATATGATTGACAACAATATCTCAGATGAAAACAAAAAGAGATTTGAGAATATGGTTGACAAATTCGGCAGAAATATTGTTTTTATTTTCCCCCCTGATCTTAACAAAATGTCAGGTGTTGATATAGAAGTCGGAAGATGGAACATCAGCACATTTTTCAGACTGTTTCTCTGCACGATACTGCCTGATAATGTTGACCGCTGTATTTATCTTGACTGTGACACGGTTGTGCGTCACTCTTTAAGAGAATTTTGGGAAACAGATCTGGGAGATAAGGTTGTTGCGGCAGTTGACGATTGCCGAAGTGACCGTTATAAAACCGAACTAAATCTTCCGTGCGACAGCACTTATACAAATAACGGCGTTTTGCTGATTGACATTAAAAGCTGGAGAGAGATGAATGTGGAAAAAGACTTTCTCGATTTTATTATTGCCCACAACGGCAACACCACCTATGTTGATCAAGGGGTTCTTAACGGTGTTCTTGCCAAAAAGAATCTTGTAAAGGTTATCCATACCAAATACAACGCTATGACTGTTTTCTTTGATTTTAATTTTAAAGATCTTATGAAGGTGCGTCGTCCCGAGCATCATCTGAGTGAAGAAGAATACATTGAGGCGGTAACCGATCCTTATATAGTTCACTACTCCTCATGTTTCCTTTCGGGAACACGCCCGTGGAACGAAAATAACAATCATCCCTTTGTCGGGGATTATCTCAAATATAAATCAATGTCACCGTGGAAAGATTTTCCGCAATATCCCGATGCCAGAAAGAAATCCAAAAAAATGATGACAAGTGTGTGCAATGCCATGCCGAAAAGAATAATGATTGCAGGGATCACACTTGTTCACTCAAAGTTGTACCCAATGGTACGCTCACTTAAAGGAAAAAGGCAGGGCTGATAATGAAAGTTCTGCTTGTTAATAAATACCACTATGTAAAAGGCGGAAGTGAAACCTACTATTTCGGTCTTGCCGACCTTCTCACAAAGCTTGGTCACGAAGTAATTTACTTTTCAATGGCAGACATTAACAACAAACCATGTGAACAGGAAAAATACTTTGTTTCAAATGTCGATTTTAATTCTAATATTTCCACGCTTCAGAAAGTAAAGGCAGGTTTTCGCGTTCTCTATTCTTTTGAGGCGAAAAAAAATATTTCTGCTCTCATTGAACAAGAACATCCTGATATTGTTCATATTAACCTTGTTCACCGTCACATCACCCTTTCGATTGTTCGAGCAATAAAAAAATACAACATACCAATAGTGTTCACAATTCACGACCTTAACTGTGTATGTCCCAACCACGAAATGCTTGTAAACGGCCATGTGTGTGAAAAATGCCTGCACGGCAGATATTCAAATTGCATAAAAAATAAATGTGTAAAAGGTTCAACTGCAAAAAGTACTCTTGCGGCTATTGAGGCAACAAACTATAAACGAATGAAAATATACGACGACATAGACTTGTACATCACGCCGTCATATTTTTACAAAAAGAAGCTTGAAGAATCCGGTATTATCCACAGCGAAATTATCCATATAAAAAACTTTCTGCCTACCGATACTGTTTATTCCGACAATAATCCCGACAACGGTTATCTATTATACTTTGGCAGAATTTCCGAGGAAAAGGGTGTGCTGACGCTCGTTAAGGCTGTTGAGAAGCTCGAGAACAATATTCCGCTCATCATTCTCGGCACAGGTCCTATTGAAGATGAAATCAAGGAATACATAAAAGCACATAACCTTGGAAACAGAATCAAAGCATTAGGCTTCAAGTCCGGTGACGAGCTTAAAAAGTATGTTGCAGAAGCGAAATGCGTCATTCTTCCCAGTGAGTGGTACGAAAACGGGCCCTATACAATTATGGAAGCAATGTCACAGGGAAAACCTGTTATCGTAACAAATTACGGCGGACTTCCTGAAATTGTAGAAGACGGAAAAACAGGCTTTATCTGCTCACCGTTTGACAGTGATGACCTTAAAAACTCAATTAAAAAAGTCTGCTCGCTTTCTGATGCTGAATACAAAGCAATGAGCAGTTGTGCCGTTGAGAAAGCAAAAATCGAATTTTCTCCGGTAACCTATGCGCAGAAACTCACACAAAAATATAATGAGATTATAAATAATCACAAAAAGAAAGGCTGATACCATGAAAAAACTTGGCCTTTGCGCTTGCTACAACCACAAAAACTACGGCAGCCAGCTTCAAAGCTATGCTTTAAAATTATGTTTGGAAAGAGGATTTTCGGTCGAAAAAAATACAACCTTTCGCAAAAATTTCGAAAACAATTGTTGGATTTGCACCAACGCAGTTATTCTCAAGGGTGTTGAAATCGGAGATAACAGCGTTATCGGCGCAGGTTGTGTTATTTACCGTGACATCCCCGCAAATTCTGTTGTAAAAAGCAACGGCGGTATTACTATTGAAAGTTTGGACTGATGATGAACAATAAAAAAACAGTTGCATATCTGACAAGACACGCAGTTTCAAACTACGGCTCTGTTCTGCAGGCATATGCAACACAAACAGCACTTGAAAAACTCGGCTGCAATGCTGTATGCATTAATTATTACAGAACCGATGAAAAAACAGAGAATATAGTTGATACGAGGCTTAAAAGCGTAAGTGCAAAATGGAATAAAAACGCACTCACCAGACTTTTTTTTAAGGCGACCCAAAAGCCCGTCTATAAATTTGCTGACAAACGCTTTGAAGAATACAGAAAAATTGTCAAGGTAACGGACAAAGAATATAACAGCGAGACAGAACTTAAAAGTGATACTCCAAAAGCCGACATATATATGACAGGCAGCGACCAGGTGTGGAATACCGTTGTCTGCGGAGAAATTGATCCTGTTTACTTTCTGTCCTTTTTGCCAAAAGAGGCAAAAAAGATTGCATATGCCGCAAGTTTTGGCGGTGCAAGTGTTGCAGAAAAAGACAAAGCAAGAATAAAAAGTTGGCTTGAAGAGTACGACAAAATAACTGTCCGTGAAAACAGCGGAATCAAGATTGCGTCAGAACTTGGAATTCATGCAGAACAGGTTCTTGATCCGACATTTTTGCTCGATAAAAACGAATGGGAAAAGCTTATTCCGAATCGCAAATGCGATGAAAAGTATGTGCTTGTATATCAGCTTCACCCAAATAAGCAGTTTGATGCATACGCAAAAGAGTTTGCAAAAAGAAAAGGCTTAAGGCTTTACAGAGTAAGTCATTGTTTTCATCACATTGTCCGCAGTGGAAAATTTATCTGTTGTCCGCCTGTCGGTGAATTTTTATGGTATATAAAGAATGCAGAATACTTTCTTACCGATTCATTTCACGGTACAGCTTTTTCGATAGGCCTTAACACTCAATTTGCAGATGTTCTGCCCAAGAGCTACAGCGAAAGAATTTCGAGTATTCTGGAACTGATAGGATATGAGAATCGAATTTTAAAGAGCTATGATAACTTTAAAATTGCAGAGGAAAAAATTGATTTTAATAGGGTAAACAAGATAATCTCATCCGAAAGAAAAAAATCGTTTGATATTCTCAAAACTATGATAGGTGATTGATTGTGAATAATATAATGCAGCTTGGAAAAAGCTGTTGCGGTTGCTCCGGATGTGAGCAGATATGCCCTAAAAATTGTATATCTATGAAACCGGATTCCGAAGGATTTTTATATCCTGAGGTTGATGAAAATATCTGCATTGAATGCGGAATTTGCATAAAACATTGCCCGATTATGACCAATGTATCAAGATGCGATATTCCAAAAGTGTATGCCGCAAAGTACAAAGACCGTGAGAGTACATTCAAAAGTACCTCCGGCGGACTTTTTATACCGATTGCAAAATACGTTTTGTCAGCCGGCGGTGTTGTTTTCGGCTGTGCATACGATGAAAACCTTGTTGCAAAACATATTGAGGTTGAAAACAAGGACGAACTTTACAGACTGCAAAGTTCCAAGTATGTTCAAAGCGACACAAGAGGAATTTATAAACAGGTTAAAACCGATCTTCAGAACGGCAAAAAAGTTCTTTTCAGCGGTACGGGATGTCAGGTTGCCGGACTTAAAGCCTTTCTTTCAAAAGAGTATGAAAATCTGCTGACAATTGATATTGTATGTCACGGTGTACCGAGTCCAAAACTTTTCAAAAATTATATTGACTATATGGGCAAAAAACTCGGCGGCACATTAACCTCATATAACTTTAGAAGCAAAGAAAAGCGTGGCTGGGATTTGTATTACAAAGCAGATAACGGCAAAAAAAGCAAATCTGATTATGGCTTTTTTGACCCATACTACAGTGCTTTTTTGTACTGTAAAACCTACCGCGAAAGTTGTTACGAATGTAAATTTGCAAACAAGAACCGTGTCGGTGACATTACTCTTGCCGACTATTGGGGAATACAAAAATTCCATCCCGAATTTTTTGATGAAAACGGTGTTTCACTCGTCCTTGTAAATACCGAGAAGGGCAAAAAATACCTTGAAAAGATAAAAGACAAGCTTGAAATAATTGAGTCTGATTATGACAAAGCCTCTGTTATGAACACAAATCTTGTACATCCGTCAAAAAGACCGGGTTGCAGAGATACAATTTATGACGGTTTTGACAGCGGAAACTTTGAAACATATGTCAAGACCAAGCTTGCTTTTAAAATAAATCCAAAAACCAAAATCAAAAAGATGATTCCTCTCGGAGTAAAGAGACTTCTGAAAAAACTTCACTAACAAAATATATTACTCAAGCGAAAGACTGAATATTATGAAAAAACTCGGAATCTGCATCTGTTATCAACACAGAAATTACGGAAGTCAGCTCCAAAGCTACGCAACAACAGTTGAACTCAAAAGGCGTGGAATCGACTTTGAAATTATCAGATATAAAAAGAAAATTACGCCTGCACTTTTAATAAAATCATTGCCAAGGCTTGTAAATCCTGTTTTTATAAATGACCGTGTGCTTGTCAGATATCAGAAAAAATTAAAACTAAAAATGCGACCACAGCTTGAAAATGATAACAACCTGAGAAATGCCTGCCTTGCAAAGTTTTCAAAAGAAAGATTTACAAACCTTTCTCCCATTTATTACGGATACGATCAGCTGTGTAAGGAATCTGCAAAATATGATGCTGTAATGGTAGGCAGTGATCAGCTCTGGGCTCCGGGCGGTATTACATCTAATTTTTATAATCTGATGTTTGCTGATGAAAATACAACAAAAATTTCATATGCCGCAAGTTTCGGAGTTTCTCAGATTGAAAAAAAGATGCATCCGCTGTACAAAAAGTTTCTCGACAGAATGGATTATATCAGCGTTCGTGAAAATTCGGGAAAAAAGCTTGTGGAACAGCTCAGTTCAAAAACTGCCGAAGTTGTTGTTGATCCTGTTCTTTTACTCAATGACAAAGAATGGCTTGAAGAAATACCGAATGAGAGAGAATATGATGAACCGTATATTTTTGCATATTTTCTTGGAAAGAGCAAGGAATACCGCAATGCGGTAACGGAATTTGCAAAGAAAAAGAATCTGAAAATTGTTACATCACATCATATGGACAGCTACAATAAAGTCGATGAAGATTTCGGTGACTATGCACCGTTTGATGTTGGTCCGGCTGAATTTGTAAATCTTATCAGAAATGCAGAGTATGTTTTTACAGATTCATTCCACGGTTCGGTATTTTCAATGCTTTATCAAAAACAATTTCTTGTTTTCACACGATATGCAGAAAACAGTATGTCGTCAAAGAACTCACGCATTGACAGTTTCTGCGAAAATTACGGTCTTACCGACAGAAGATACAACGGCGATATCAATGCTGTTGATAATGAAATTGAATATAACTCAGTTCTTGAAAGGGTTGAGGAACACAGACAAAAATCAAGAGCATTTCTTGACAATGCTCTTGCTGATTTTTGTTGACGGAGGAAATTATGATTAACATTACCGACAATAACAAAAGCACCTGTTGCGGTTGTACGGCATGTGCCTGCGTATGTCCAAAACATTGTATCACAATGCAGGAAGATAAAGAGGGATTCAAGTATCCGTCTGTTGACAAGGTAAATTGTATAAATTGCGGTCTTTGTGAAAAGGTGTGTCCGGTAATCAATAATCCAAAGCCCAAAACCATTCCAAAAGAGGCGTACATAACACGCAACAATGATTCCGACATTGTAAAGACAAGCACCTCAGGAGGTACGGTAAGCGCATTATGTGACCAAATAATTTCCGAAAACGGAATAATATTCGGCGGCGCTTTTGATGATAATTTCAATGTAAAACACACATCTGCCGAAACCAAAGACGAACTTACAAAATTCAGAAGTTCCAAATATGTTCAAAGCGATTTAGAGAACACATTTGTAAAGATAAAAAAAGAACTTGATTCTTCAAGATTAGTTATGTTTACAGGCACACCCTGTCAAACGGCAGGACTGCATAACTATCTCAGAAAACCATATGAAAACCTGATAATAGTAGACTTTGTATGCAGGGCAGTTCCATCACCGCTTGTCTGGGAAATGCACAGGAAAGAACTTTCAAAAAAATACAAATCAAAACTTGTATATGCAAATTTCAGAGAAAAAACATATGGTTACCACAGTGCAAATCTGACTATGAGGTTTGCAAACAATAAAAAGAGTGTTGAAAACACTAAAACCGATAATATGCTTAAAAGCTTTTTTAGCGGAATATGCTCACGTCCGTCATGCTACTCCTGTCCATTCAGAAGTGCGGGAAGGGTTTCTGACTTAACGGTATTTGACTGCTGGAATGTAACCCGTTATGTACCGACACTTCCCGATGATGACAAGGGCTACACGGCGGTAATGATTCAAAGTGCAAAGGGCAAAAAAATCTTTGAAAGCATTTCGGACAAAATAACAAAATACGACGCAGATATTAATCTGCTTTTACAAACAGACGGAAAAATGGCTTTACAAAATCCGAAAATACATCCAAAACGCAAAGAATATTTTGAAATGCTTGAAAGCGGTGCAGCGCTTTCAAAAGCAGTAAAAACATATATCCCGATAAAATTCAGCAGAAGACTTGCAGGCAAAACTAGAACCATTCTTTATAAAACAAATTTACTCAACAAACTAAAAAATCTTAAAAGCAAAGGGTGATATACTTGAATTATCCAAAGATTTCAATAGTCGTCCCCGTGTACAATCTTGATAAATATGTGGAAAGAACCGTCAACAGTCTGCTTGCCCAGACATATAAAAACAATGAAATCATACTGGTTGATGACGGTTCAACTGATAACAGTCCCGAAATATGCGACAGACTTGCAAAAGCACATAGCAATGTAAAGTCACTTCATATCAGTAATTCAGGTGTATCCGCTGCGAGAAACGCAGGAATGGCTGCTGCCGAAGGAGAATATATCGGCTTTTGTGATGCCGATGACACAATTGACAGCGATATGTATGAATTTCTTTACAACCTTGTACAAAAAGATAACGCAGACATTGCTTTGTGTGAAGTCAGGTTTATTTTACAGGACGGTACTTTAAGGAATATTGCAACGGGAAAATATCAGGTATGGCATAATACACAGGATTTTCTTGTCGATTTCTTTTCGGGCAATGTAAAAATGGGCGTTGCAACAAAACTTTTCAGCAAAAAAATTTGTGATAAAATTAAATTTCCCGAAGGCTATAGAACTAACGAGGATAAATATTTCACATTTCTTGCCGCATTACACGCTAAAAATATCAGCAGCAAAAACGATGCAAAATACAATTATTACCGCCATTCAGGATCATCATCTTTTACTGAATTTAATAGTAAATATTTTGACTGTATAAAGCTTGCAGACAAAATGCTTGACACAACAAAAAAGTTATATCCCGAACTTACGGAAAATGCAATGTGCAATCGTCTTGCAACTGTTTTAAGAATATATAAACTTATGTATCAGCGTAACGGCTTAACTAAATATAAGTCAGAAACCGACAGCATGCTTGAATATGTCAGAAATTTTGACATTAAAATTGCAAAAAAACATCTTGGTAAGAACGATTTTATAAGATACACTGCACTCAAAAAAAGTACAGTGCTATTTAAACTCATGACTAAATTATTTGACAGGTATTGATTATATGAATAAAATCCGAAATCATTCAGATGAAAAAAGCGCATTACAACAACTTTGGATTGCGTTTCTCACGGTTACCATACCGATTATTTGCGTTAGCGGTGCATCGTTCTTTCCTTATACAATCCGTTTACCTCTTATATACATGACGGGAATTGTGTTTGTGATTATGTTCGTTTTTTCAGATATTAAACTCTATTTTAACTCGGTAACAATTCCGTTTGCCCTGTTTTTGATCTGCATAGGAATCTCGTGTTTTAATTCACTTGATGTTGATACCTCATTTAATTTATTTTTGATATATTTATGTGCCTTCACACTTTTGTTTATAGATATTCCTCAGAATGCACTAAGCAGAATAATTACTGTAATTTATGTGTTTGCCATAGTCATAGCTTTTTCAATTATCATCAGCGTATTTATAAATAATTGTATGACAAAATACTTTTGGTTTATCGTAAACCCCGGCAGATCTGTTGAAGTTACCAAAGCAATAAACAAAGAGCTTGCAATCGGTTCATTCTCCGGTTTTGCACGAGAGAAGGCAGAGGCTGCCTATATTGTTAATGTGGGCATTGCCGTTTCATTTTCAAGATATTTTTCAAAAGGAAAACTCGAAAAAAAAGACACATTCTTTTTGCTTGTACTCTTGGCAGCCTTGATTCTCACAGGTAAACGAACTCTTTTTATTATTCCTACTGTTTGTTTTGCCGTATTCATTATGGTTGCCCACATTAAAAGCAAACTTTTCAGGGCGGCAAGCGTGATAATTATTGCAGGAATCGGTGTTATATTCATTATGATGTTTGTTCCTGAAATGGCAAATATATTCAATCGTTTCCTTGATCAGGACAGTATGGAATCCATAGGTAACCGTGACGAACTTTGGAAATACATATTTATGATGATTTCGCAATATACACTGTTTGGTGCAGGTTTTGGTTCTTACAATGAGTATGCTTACCAAAACGGACTGCGTGTATACGGCGCAAAATGGACATATAATGCACACAATTCATATTTTCAGGTGCTTGGCGAACTCGGTGTAGTCGGCGAAATTATTTTCATTTTATTTGTAATTTCGGCTTTTATATTTACAATCAAGCTTATTTCAAAAGTAAAAGATGACTCATCAGCCTCACAAATTGCATTTTTCTCACTATATATTCAAATTCTTCTCCTCATATACGCAGTTACGGGCAACCCGTTATACACAAAACAAACTATATTTATGTGGATATTCGCTATCGGTGCGGCTTTGCAGATAAAGCGTCCGTCTTCTGTTAGGAATATAAAAGGAGCTATAAAGTATGAGTGATAAAATCGGTATTCTTACCTTTCACAGAGCGTTAAGCTACGGCGCAAATCTTCAAGCTTACGGTCTGCAAAATTTTATGTTTAAGCTTGGAATCGACAATGAAATTGTTGATTACCGCTGTAAGTATATGATTGAACATTATCAAAAAGTTTTTCGCAAAACAAAAGGGAACAAGCTCAAGGGATTTGCGTGGAATCTGCTTTCAGCCAAGTCTGTTATTCAAAAGAAGAAAAACACAACCGACTTTGTGGAAAAGCACCTCAATCTCAGTCATCCTTACGACGAAAATAATATTAAAGAGGCAAATAACCTTTACAGGGCATTTGTTACCGGAAGTGACCAGGTATGGAGTCCGACATGCGTAGGCTTTGATCCCGTTTACTTTTTAACATTTGCAGATTCTGCAAAAAAACATTCATATGCCGCAAGCATAGCGACCGACACGATACCCGAAAATCTCAAAGATGAATTTATAAGACGAGTTTCTGACTTTTCAAGTTGCTCTTTGAGAGAAAAAAGCGGTGCAAACCTTGTAAAAAATCTTAGGGGAAAAGACGCTTTCGTAAGTATTGATCCTTCTATGCTTTTAAAAAGAGAAGATTGGGACAAGCTTTGCTCCGACAATGCGCCAAATGAACCTTATATTCTCCTTTTTACAGTGCCAAAGCCTAAGAATCTTGTCAATTATGCACTTGAACTTTCAGAAAAACATGATTGCAAAGTTTTGTTTCTCAACAATTTCAGCAGAAAAATCAAGCACAAACGACTTACATATATTGATCCGGTTTCAAACAATGACTTTATAAGCCTTATAAAAAATGCGAAATATGTTTGCACAAACTCGTTTCACGGTAATGCGTTTTCTCTTTTGTATCACAAGAATTTTGTTGTTGAAACTGATACTCTCGCAAAAAAGAACATTCGTTCAGAAAGCCTTATGCTGTCACTCGGTTTGAAATCAAGAATTCTTTCAACAGAAAACAAGCCTGATATTGACGATAATACCGATTGGGATAAAATTGACAGACTGATTGACGAAGAGCGTGAACGCTCAAAAAAATATCTTTTAGGCATTTAACAGGAATTAAATTAATATGGAAAAGCAAAAATCATCAGGAAAACAGATGTCCATAAACATAATTGCGTCACTCGTTTCATTTGGCATTACAATGGGCATCAACTTTTTTCTTACACCTTATCTTGTAAAATCTCTTGGTACAGAAGCTTACGGCTTTATAGGACTTGCCAACAACTTTGTTCAGTATGCAACAATTATAACTTCCGCACTGAATTCTATGTCGGGAAGGTTTATTTCGATAGCATATCACCGTGGTGACAAAGACAAGGCGTCACGCATATTCAGTTCGGTACTCGTTGCTGATTTGATTATCGCGGCTATAATGCTTGTTGCAACATCAATCATTACGGTTTATATTGACAGTATTCTGAATGTTCCCGAACATCTTGTCGGAAGTGTAAAAATTACATTTGCAATAACATTCCTTACCTTTGTAATCAGCGTTATCACAGCTATTTTCACAACCGCAACCTATGTAAAAAACAGAATTGACATCAACTCCATAAGAGATATTGCATCTAACCTTTTAAAAGTAACCATAGTGGTTGCCTTGTTTGCATTTTTACCGGCAAAGCTCTATTACCTTGCAACGGCAACACTCGCAAGCGGAATTTTTCTTCTTCTTACTAATATAACTGTTAAGAAAAAAATTCTTCCGGATGTCAAAATAAATATAAAAAACTTCTCTTTCGGACTCGTTAAAACACTAATTGCGGCAGGCATATGGATGTCGCTTGCCCAACTCAGTACGGTTCTTTTGTCAGGACTTGATCTTCTTATCTGCAACCTCACAATAGGTGCGGGACTGATGGGTATTCTCTCAATTGCAAAAACTGTTCCTACAAGTTTTGCTACATTGATTGCAACGCTGGCAAGCGTATTTACTCCACACTATACCATTTTGTACGCTAAAAACGATATAAAGGGACTTGTAAAGGAAGTTCAGTTCACATCCAAAATTGTAAGCCTTATTCTTACAGTTCCGATTGCAGGATTTATTGTATTCGGTATTAATTTCTACACACTCTGGCAACCGACAAAAACACATGACGAAATAATAATGATTCAGATTTTGTCTGTGCTGACCTGTATCCAGTACCTTTTTACCGCACACACGCAATGTTTGACTATGCTCAACTCCGTTTGCAACAAAATGAAAATACCCGTACTTATGGCACTTGGAATCGGACTTTTCAGCACAATGACCGTGCTTGTAATTGTATGGTTCTTCAATGTAGGCGATAATGCAATTTATGTTATCGCAGGTGTCAGTTCGCTGTTAATGAGCCTGAGAGCTATAATATTTATCCCGATTTATTCTGCATGGCTTCTCAAACAGAAGAAAACCATATTTTATCCGTCTATTCTTCGTGGATGGCTTGCATTTGCAATTTGCACCGCATTGTTCTATGTTGTAAGCCTCTTTGTATCAATTCATTCGTGGGTATCTCTTATACTGATATGTGTCCCGCTTGGAATCATCGGATATATTATATGTATTCCGCTCCTTTTCAATAAAAATGAAACAAGCAAGCTTACTTCAAAAATAAAGAATAAGCTCTCAAAAGCTAAATAAAACAACTTAATTTACAAACAAGGGTGTCATTACCGAAACCGAAACGGTAATGACACCTCTTTCATTTGATTTTAACTTTTTCCGCTGATATCACCTACAAATACTTTGAACAACTTAATTACACACATAAAAACTCCCCGCACAAAACTGTACGGGGAGAAAATAAGTTTATTTTGTTTTAAGTAATCGGATTACTTTACTACCCAGCTACCTGTGAGAGTTACATTTTCATTGCTTGGTGTGTAGCAAGAGTTGATTACGAACATATAACCATCAAATGTTTCGATTGATTCACGAACACCGCTGTATGTTGAATCGCCGTCCATCTTGCTTGCCCTACAGATATTTCTGTATGCCATGTAAGATGTTCTGTTGAATGAACCCTTCTTTATAAAGCCTACCCTCTGGCAATTATCAATTGCCTTAATCTGGTCAACTGTAAGTGTTACGCTGTAAACATCCCAGTTACCTGACTTAAGTGTCTTGAGTTTTGAAGAATCAACTGTTACCTTCTTGGTTTCGTTTACCTTCTTCATATCAATTCTCTCAGCTTTTGTGTAAACATTGTCATTGCTGTAATAGAGCTGTACACCTGTATCCCAGTTTGCATAGTTCTTTACACCCTTTGGTGCTGCAAAGTAAAGTGTTACTGTGTCATCTTTGCCCTGTGTATAAACATCCTTTGTTTCCCATTCACCTGTATATGTAGCTACTGATGATGTTGATTTAGATGTCATACCCTTGATTACGAAGAGCTGACCGTCAAGTTCTGAAAGTGTTCTTGCCTTTGAGTTGTAGTTGCCGTCAAATGTATTTGTCTTTGCGAAAAGTACATTCTTGAGGATTGCTGTTCTGTTTACTGCATCTGTCTTGTTAAAGCCGACATACTTTGCATTTTCTACTGCTGATGCTGTTGCCTTATCAAGTGTGATTGCATAGATGTACCATCTGCCTGTTTTGATTGACATATTGCCGTTGAGAGATGATACCTTTGTTGTGTCGCCTGTGTTGATCATTGAAAGCTTTGTCATTGAATCGAAAGCTGTTGTGTTACCATAATAAAGATCAACATTGTCCCATGTAGAATATGATGTTGCTGCAAGCGGAGCTGCTGCTCTTACTGTTACAAAGTCGCTTACCCAATAGCCTACGAATGATACTGATGATGTTGCACCGTAAGCTGAATCTCTGATAACGAATGTCTTGCCGTCAAGAGCTGCAACTGTGTTTGCTGTTGTACCGTACTTAGCTGTGTAAGTATCTACACCTGCTTTAAGAACATTTGAACCGCTTACGAGAGTTGTTCTGTTTACGCCGTCAGCTGTTGCAAAACCGACAAACTTTGATGAATTGATTGCTGCTGCCTGATCCTTTGAAATCTTGAGTTCGTATACTGTCCAGCCGTTTGTTGTGAGAAGTGTGTTTGAACCAACTTCTGTTGTGTAATACTTCTCGCTTGTTGCTGTCATTGAAAGCTTTGTTGACTTGTCAACTGACTGTGTGTTGCCGTAGAAGAGTACAGGCTTGCTCCAGTTGTATCTTGATGCATGGCTTGTAGGAGCCGCAAACTTGATTGTTGCACCGTCACCTGATGGTGTTGTTGTCGGCTCTGTTGCAGGCTGAGTCGGCTTTGTTGCGGGAGCTGTTGTCGGCTGTGTAGCTGTTGTGGGCTGTGTTACAGTTGTAGGCTGTGTAGCTGTTGTGGGCTGAGGAGCTGTTGTTGGCTCTTCACCCTGAACGAGAACTGCCTCAGCAGTAAATACAGCGCCGTCTGCCTTTTCGCTGCCATACTTATCGATATATGTGATATCAACATCCTTACCGTTAAAAAGATCTTCATATGAGTCAGCCATTGTACCGGTAAGAACCTCAACATCGAGGTCAACTGTTGTGTCGCCGCTGCCTACAACATCAAATGTGAATGTACAGTAAACGCTCTTCTGTTTGAAGTTGTAAAGATCAAGGCTTGAGCAGTTGAAGAGCACTTCATTCTCAAGAGTTTTGTTCCAAACGATTGTGTCCTTGAATACAGGGAAATCAGTGTTTCTTGTGTTTGTTGAAGCAAGCTTAAGTACAGAGCTGTCATATGAGAGTTTGCCCTGTGTGTTAAGAATCATATTCTTAGCCTGAAGATTGTATGTAACAACAACCTGTTTTGTATTTGCATTATACTCATACGAAACAGGATCTGTTACATTTGATGTAACACTGATTTTGTTTGTAGAAGTTTTTTCGGCAGCACTTGCAGAAAATGGGAGGGCGGTGAACATACACAGCACCATCATAACCGCAAGAACCACAGAAAGCTTTTTCTGGATTTTTTTCATGCTAATTACTCCTTATAAAATAAAATATACTTGTGTCACAAATTGTGACTAACTTCCAAACCTCGGTATTTCAATCGTTCCGAACTACCGAGCTCAATTAAAATTATAGCACAATGTTGTCGTTCATACAACAAAAGTGTTATTCTTTTTAACGAAAATTTTTCGCCTTAAAATATGTGCAAAATAACGGTAAATTTGCTATTATGCACAAATTTAATATCTAATTACTGTGAACATTGTCTTCTTCTCGTTTCACAGTAAAGAAATAACCGATAATAATACTATAGTATTTAATTTTATCAGCAATTGTTTTGTAAGAAAAAGTCTGTGTCAAGAGCAATTTCGGTGCGGACAGTATTGCTGTCGGCAATTTAATCCGATTGTCCGTTTTATAAAAGCATCAAAAAGTTTTAAACAGTTCAATTGCCTTTGCCGGATCTGCGGCTCTGAAAACAGCCGTTCCCGCAACGCACACATCAACGCCTGCGTCGGCAGCCTGTTCAATTGTATCTCTTCCGATTCCCCCGTCAGCCTCAATCAGGATATTGTCCAGACCTCTGCGGTGACATTCTCTCTTGATTTCCTTAACTTTCGGCATCATATTCGGCATAAAGCTTTGACCGCCGAATCCGGGTTCAACTGTCATAACAAGCACGACATCAAGCTTTTCAAGATACGGGAACACTGTCCATGCAGGAGTGTTTGGCTTTAACACAAGCCCCGGCTTTACTCCTCTTGACTTGATTTTATCAATCGTACTGTCTATATCGGAATCACACTCAACATGAAATGTGATGATATCAGCGCCTGCGTCGGCAAAATCATCAATATACTTAAGCGGCTCACTTATCATAAGATGAACATCAAACGGGCGGTTTGAAAGCTTTCTTACCGCCTTGATAATCGGTGCGCCGAAGGTTATGTTGGGAACAAAGTGACCGTCCATAACATCAAGGTGCATCCAATCTGCACCGGCCTGATCCATTCTTTCTATTTCTTCACCCATTTTTGAAAAGTCACAAGATAAAAGTGACGGAGCTATTTTCATACTTTACATCCTTTCTACGGTTTTTGAAGTGCGGGGGCAAACACAGCGGCGGCACCCCAGAACAACGCATAAATCAAGACTTCAAGCGAACCCATAACGCTCACCCCGGCATACAGCGAAAGGGTTGACGCCACAAGCAATCCGAGAATTACGGCAATCAGCTGAATTATAATTGAAAGAGAAATATTATGCTTAATCTTCACACAGCCTGTTACGGCACGGGCAAGCGAAGCGGCCTCGCCGTTTGTAATGAGGTAGGAACGGGAGGTTTCCTCAACCGTATCCTCCGCCTCCTTGAGAACATTTCCGAGTCCTGTCGGAAGCACCTTGATACTGCGGTAGAACAAATCGTAAAGATTTGCAATAAGGTCATTTGTAACATTATAATCGGTTGTTCTGATAAGAAAACTGATGCCGTTGGTTTCGGCTCTTTGCATTTCAGCCTTAAGCTGAGGGTCGGCGGTATATTTTGTAACGAACATTGCAACGAGTCTGCCCGCTCTCGAAAGATATGTAACCTGTCTGCCCTGAGAAGTATATTTCTCCTCATATTCCATATTCGGAACTTCAACGCTGTATTTTTCCATAAGGGTGCGTGAGCCTACAAGGATTCTCTCGCTGTTAATCCAGCCGACAAGACCGATTTCGTCCTCGTACAGCACACTTTCAACCTCGGGAAGAGTTTCGTTTGTTTCGGCAACAACCGAATCAAACGCATTTGCAATTGGGTTCTGAGCTTCTTTAAGAATTGCTATGCCGCACAAAAGCGACTCGTCAATTGCGTACTCCTCAAAGGTTTTAATTCCATCAAGTGAGATTGACTCAGCAGGAAACAGCTCGGTTGCATCTATCATAACTGCAGTGCTGTCGCAGAACTGCTTTACCGACGGATAGCCCGAAAGCATTGCACCGTAAGAAAGCAAAGTTTTGCAGAGCTTTCTCACAGGCGCATTTACCGACAAAAGCGTTGCCACCGGAACAGATACCGCCGCTACAAGCGCAAATGCGTTCAACGCGTCTGCAAACGACATTTTAACAATACCGTATATAATCGCGATTATCACTGACGCAACCGTTGTTATCGGGGCAAGCTTTGACGCCAAATCCTCACTCGGGTCGGGCGCATAAGATATTTTCAGAAAGTTTGCCGGAAATTTGGTCTTATGCTGATAGGCAATAATGGGACGGTCGGCGGCGGTGCCGCTCATCATCTGTCTTGCAACAGATTCATTATTATAAATTTTTGAAGCATACTTCTGACCCTTTGACGACACAAAGCGGAAATTGTCCTTTACACGAAGAACCATCAGAAGCTTGCCGACATTGTTCGCAAAAAAAGCAATCAACGGAATTACCGTGTAATAATTTACATAGAAGCCGTTTAAATCGCCGAGGCAGAAAAACGACACTATTATCTGAATCATTCCTGCCGCACCGGCAACTGCAACAGCCGTGTCTGAATTGCCCTTTACACGGACAAGCGGTGAAAGTCCGCTCAGCATTGCAACACGGTTAAGCACAAGTGACGCCGCCATAAGAACAAACAGCAAAATTGCATATGCCGCAGGTGCAAACGGTATTGCGGAACAGATTCCACCCGGGAAAAGTCTTGTCACAACCGTAAGCACAACAACTATAGCCGCAATAATTCCCGAAAGCAGACTTCTCATAAACAGCTTTTTTATATTATGGTTAAGCTCATAAAATATGCTTCTTTCGTCCTCTTCGCCCGTATAATCCTCAACAGGCTCGGCATTTTCGTCTTTGACGGTATCGCTGTCATCCGACTCATCCTTTGAGAAAATTCCTACAAGTGCAGAAATCACTTTTTCGCCCAAAGGACGACTGTCCTTGTGATTTTGCTCGGCAGGGGCAGCTCCTTCATCGGCAACAGCTGTTTCGGGACGAAGCACATGAGCAATTACCGAAGGATTTTTGGAACGGACATATTCCTCATACTCGTTAGCTACGGCATCGGAAAATCTGCCTGCCTTGACATTGAGAATGTTCCTCGGTTCATCGGGACGGTAAACAGGAACCTTTGCAACCACCTTGCGCGGCGGCTTTTCGGGGGGTTGAAGCTGATGGACAGGAGTATTAAGCGCCTCGGCGGAGTCCTCTTTTTTTTCTTCCTTTTTTTCAGTCTTACCGTCGGGAATATCAATATCAATTGTATTGTAGCTTTTGATTTCGGCATCCTCGCGAAACTGCTCAACCTCGCCGAGTACTTCGCCCGAAAATTCTGTATTTTCATCATACTCAGGTGTGAGGGTCACTATCTTATTTTCTTCCTCGGCGGCTTTTTTCTTTGCCTCTTCGTACTCACGCTTAGCCTTTTCGGCTCTTTCTGCCGCCTTTTTTTCGGCTTCTGCTTTGAGCTGTTCGGGAGTTACAAGTTCATCGTCATTTCCGTCCATTATCAGCTCTGCCTGCATCGTGGCGGCTGTTTTATCTCCGACTATTGAATTTGAGGTGTCGGGTTCGGACTCATCGAGCGGACTTACATTTTTCAATCTTGGCTTTTTATCTGCATTGCTGAAAATTTCCTCAACCTTTGGTTTTACACGGTACTTTTCAGCCGTTTGCTCCATTCGCTCCTGATCGGCAAGATAGTGGGTTTCTTCGAGTATGCTCTCAATTTCAAGCTCTTTGAGCCTGTCCTTATCCATATCAGCCAAAGCATTCACTCCTTTTTATTTACTCTCGGGCAGATAGTTAGATTTATCGGAAACTATGCCGCCCGAGCGGTACTCTCTTTAATTTATTTAATCTCTTTCTGTAGGGGCGGTCATTGGCCGCCCGCACGGCGAGCCGCCGTTCCCCATTCGTGCAGATAGTTTGTAATGTCAAAAAACATATTATGCCCGAGCGTAGCATTGTAATTGTTCGCACAATCCCGTCGGGGCGGATATCATCCGCCCGTTAAGTAACGGCAGAAAATTTATGATGAAAATAAACTGTATATATGAGATTCAGTTACCGAAATAATGTAGCGGTTCGCCGCTACATTTGAATACACAACTTCAATATCATCAAATGATTTTATTTAAACATAATATTTCATCAAGGCGGGCGTCCAATGAACGCCCCTACATACTTTCATAAATTTTACATTTTCAATTTTCAAGTTGACATCAGCGGTTTTTCATCGCTTTGTACATCAAAATTCCTGCGGCAACCGACGCGTTGAGGGAATTTATCTGACCTTTCATCGGCAACGACACGATTACGTCGCACTTTTCACGAACAAGCCTTGAAATGCCCTTGCCCTCGTTGCCGATAACAATTGCGCACGCACCCGAAAAATCACACTTGTCATAATCCGTGCCGTCCATATCTGCGCCGTAGACCCACACGCCTTTTTCTTTGAGTTCATCAAGCGTAACTGCGATATTGGTCACCCTTGCAACACGCATATATTCAATTGCCCCTGCCGACGCCTTGGCAACCGTGTAGCTTAAGCCGGCACTTCTGCGTTTGGGAATAATAATTCCGTGAACTCCGGCACATTCCGCAGTTCTTATTATTGCACCGAGGTTGTGAGGGTCTTCAACCTCATCAAGCACAACAACAAACGGTGCTTCGCCTCTGCTTTCGGCATATTCAAGGATATCTTCAACCGTTGAATAATCCTTTGCCGCCGCAAATGCGACAATGCCCTGATGAGTTGCTCCGCCGCTGACATAGTCAAGCTTTGTGCGTTCAACTTCTTTAACGGGTATTTTTTTGTCACGGGCTTTTGCAAGTATTCCCACAATCGCACCGCTCTTTTCGCCCCTTGCAACAAGAATTTTGTCAATCGGGCGGTTGCTGCGAACAGCCTCGCTTACAGGATTTCGTCCTGCAATTACATCGGGCTTTTGCTCTGTATTTTCAATTTTTTCGTTTTTCATCATAAATCAGCCTTGTTAAGATTTTTCGTGTCCGCATCGGACACACTCTTTCATTTTCTTTATAGCGTTAATTATAACACAAAACAAAAAATTGTAAAATACCTTTTATCTTAAAAAATCAAACTCTGTACAATGTATCAAGAGCAATCGCTCCGGAGTCGATGTATTCGGGAATAATGCCGTACATTCCCATAGCCGTATCCTCAAAAATCACCATATGCGGCGGAAACACCGTAAAGCTGCAGTACACGGCAATCAAAAGCAACATCATAAACACGCAGGGCAAAAAAAGCTGTTCAATTTTTCTTTCGCCGTATTCAAGCCTTGTGCTGAGTGCAAACGCAGAAAAACACACGGCAATTGCACAAATGAACCTTGGTAGACCTGCACTTTCAACACCGAGTGCATAGATTAGCAGATATGACGCAAGACAGAATATTCCGACAAACCACAGCGAAATTATTCTTGACACGGCAAAGCGGTGGAATCCCGACCTTTTGCCCACAGCCTCAACAAGACTCCATATAAAATATGACAGCATTACAACCTTGGTCTGTTCCCACATACTGTTGTTTACCGAGCCGAAGAAAATCCCCAGCAAAGCGCCGTTTGTGAGCGAATACAGATTTTTAAACAAAATTATCATCAGCGGCACAACGATAATTCCCCATATCTGCATTTTTACGGTTTCTTTTTTCATAAAACACACCTCGCCGTTGTATTCTATGAGCCGCAATTGTCAAATATTACCCTTTAAGGTTTTCAAAAACAGTAATCCCTGTTATTTCTGTTTGCAAATTTGCGATTTATTTTTCCAAATCGGCACATTTACATTCTGTATAATTCAACATTTTCAACAACAATGTGGAAAACTATGTTGAAAGTGTTAAAAGTCGTGTTATGAAAAGCTGATATTACACGAAGTTTACAAACCTGTAACTTTTAACATCCAAAAACCGAGTTTTCCACATTTCTCATAAAGAAATTTAACATTACAGCTCTATTACTAACTGTATAATATGTGTGTCAAGGGTTATTTTTTATGTTTTTTCAACATTTTTATTCCACAGAAAATACCCATAAAAATCAAAAAACAGGTACACAGCCGTGTACCTGCAAATTTCAAGGTTATTTATCAATTTTTAGTTTCTGAGCAGATGAATAGCCGTTTCGGCTTTATCAATAATTCTCAAATCGTTATCGTATGAGCACATTTTCCGTGCCTGCTGCAAGTCAACCCAAATATAACTGTCAATTTCCTCTTCCTGAATCGTCACATTATCCGTAAATGCCTGTGCAAGAAAAAAGACAACTCTTTTGCGGATTTTGCCGAAAGGACAGTACTCGCTGATTTCACGAAAGTCCTTTTCAATCACAACATCAAGCCCTGTTTCCTCTTTAATTTCACGGATAGCCGTCTGATGTTCGTTTTCGCCCTCTTCGATATGCCCCTTCGGAAAGCTCCAATACCTGCCGTTGCTGTTCTTTACAAGCAAAATTTTCGTATTCTGTCTGCTCTTATAAAAGATAACAGCGCCGCAGGACTTTTCGTAAAGGCAAACAATGCTTTTCAGCTTAATATTTTTCAGCCTTGAAAGCACCTGTCGAAGCTCCGGTTCGTAAAACACCTCGCCGAACTGTGAAACAATCGGACGCTCGCCGTCCAAACCGTCAAATTCAGCCACCGCAACAACAACGCCTTCAAAATACTCTGTAACAGGCTTGTGCGAAATGACATACGCACTCCTGCTCGTCACAGAGCCGGAGGTAATCTGTGCCGAATAAAGCCTGTCACTGATTTTTCCGAAAACATTCACTTTTACATTGTCCGCTATCATCGGCATACACCTCCTTTTCTGTGATAAATTTGAACTGTCAGTTAAAAAGATTGCTCATACTGTCAAGCTGAACCTGAGTGTTTGCACTCATTACGCCGTTAATAAACAGCACCTCGTTAATACCGTTCGTTTTGCAGTAATTAACAAGATTTTGATTGAAATATCTAAAATCGACAACATGAACCTCTTCATAGTTGTTTGTAAGATACGGAACAAGGGCGTTGCCGTAGCTTTCTTTTACAACGGCAATTTTCTTGCCTGCCTCAGCATTTTCAGAGCCGGACTTGAGAACGGTAAGAGCGTTGTCGCCCATAATAAACACACCGTAGGTGTTTGAACCGCCTTCTGCGGCTTCATAGTAAGGGCTGTCATAGCTTGCCGAAGAACCGTCGGCCTGAGTAATATCCATTGTCACATTGTATGGTAGTTTCCAGTAACTTACCGTGTCGCTGTCAAGTCCGTCTGCCGAGTTTGTAAACGAGCCGGTAAAGCCGTTAATCTTCTGTTCCTCACAGTCGTCAAGTGAAAGAACAGGCAAATCATTTGTATCGGCAAACGCTGTGTAGGCATAGTAAGAACCAAGACCTGTCCAGTGATGATCGCTCTTGAAGTAGATGTAATCCGTGTTATGTTCTGCAAGACGGTTGTAGCAGTTAATCGGAGTCACCTTGTCCGAAAGAGCCGCATAAGCAGCCTTGATGTTGTCTGCCTGTGAGGTTGACGGAGCGTCGCTGTCCTTTAGTCTTTGCGGAAGCCCCATTTCCGTATGGTTGGGAACAATCATATCGTAAACCTTTACGGAGCTGCCGAACTTGTCGGCAAAGCCGTTGATTGTCTTCGCATAGTTCTGCGCTCTTGCGTCATCGCTGCCGAACAATTCGTAGCCGGTCTTGTTCCACACATAAATGCTGTAGGCAAGAGTACCGTTAGTATTGTCATCCTTTATGTTAGGCGTCATAAAATAGGTTGGCGAAAGCTCATCTGCGGCGCCGCCGGATTTGTCGGCGGTTGTTGCAGTCTGAACGGCAGGTGCTGTTGTTCCGACTGTTCCTGTCGGAATTTTTGAAAGCGAGTCGTCCTTTGAACAGCCCTTTATAATAGATGACAAAATCAATATGATAACAAGCAAAATTACAATTGCGCTTGTAACAATGATAATTCTGTTTCTTGTTCTTCTCTTATTTTTTCTTCTGACAGGTCTTCTTGAGGAACGCTGAGAAGACGGCCTTGCGGCATAGCTTGCAGGACGGCGCTGCTGTCTGCGGCGATATTCGCGGCTGTCTATGCTGTCATCAAAATTATCAAGATCAAAATAATCGTAATCGTTTCGTCTGCTCATAGTGTTCTCTCCCAACTCTCCCGAATGAAGAATAATTATATAAAGCTGCCGGTTACTCACGGCAAATATTGTATTTAAGTCTGCCTCAGCCACGCTTTGGATGCACAAGGACATTATCACTTAGATTATACAACAGAAAGTCATTAAAAACAATACAAAAAGCACAAAAAATACAATTTTCGAGGAGTATAATTCTCTCACATCAAAAAATCCTTTAAAAAAGTTTATCGGAACAAATAAAACAAAATTGCAAATATGCCGTTAAATTTCTTGAATATATAGGCAATTCGTGATAAAATTGTGTGGTATGAAGTTTTTAAAGCCTTATCATTTTAAAAGGAGATATATTATGGAATACAAATTTTCCGACAGGGTTTCAAACCTCAAGCCGAGTGCAATAAGAGAAATCTTTAAATATGCGGCTGACCCAAGCGTTGTTTCGCTTTCGGCAGGCAACCCTTCTCCCGATGCTTTTCCGACAAAGGAGATTGCGGAAATATCGGCAAAGGTTCTTGCGGAAGACCCTATTTCGGTTTTGCAGTACAGCGTTTCGGAAGGTTACACTCCGCTGAGAAAGCACCTTACGGAATATATGAAAAAAGAGCATAACACAGGCTCTGACAATGACGACATTCTCATTACGACGGGCGCACAGCAGATTATGGATTTATGCTCAAAGGCTCTTGTAAACGAGGGCGAGGTTGTAATCTGTGAGGCACCGTCGTTCATCGGTTCACTCAACACCTTCAGAAGCTATAACGCAAAGCTCGTGGGCGTTCCGGTTGAGCCTGACGGTATGAGCACAGAAAAGCTTGAAGAGGCTTTAAAAGCCAACCCGAACGCAAAGCTTATTTACACAATTCCGAATTTTCAAAATCCTTCGGGTGTTACAATGAGCCTTGAAAAGCGTAAGAAAGTTTATGAGCTTGCCAAAAAATACGGCGTTCTCATCATTGAGGACAACCCGTACGGCGATTTGCGTTACAGCGGCGAATATGTTCCGAACATAAAAAGCCTTGATACTGACGGCATTGTAATCTATGCAGGCTCGTTCTCAAAGGTAATTTCACCGGGTATGCGTGTTGCCTACACAATTGCACCAAAGCCGATTTTCCAAAAGCTTGTTGTGTGCAAGCAGGGCAACGATGTTCACACTAATATTTGGTCGCAGTATGTATGCGATGAATTTATCACAAAGTACGACTTCAACGCTCACCTTGCAAGGCTGCGTGAAATCTACACAAAGAAAGCAAGCTTCTGTATGGAGCTTCTTGACAAATACTGCGCACCGAAAATAACCTATCATAAAATTGACGGCGGTCTTTTCATATGGTGCGACCTGCCAGAGGATATTGATATGCCGAAATTCTGCAGGGAACTCGTTCTCAAAAAGGTTTGCGTAGTTCCGGGCAATGCATTTTTAACAGATGAAAACGAAACCTGTCACAGTTTCAGAATAAACTTTTCAACACCGACTGACGAACAGCTTGAAAGAGGAATTAAAATCCTCGGCGAGTATGCAAACAGTCTTTAATCACGGAGGACAATTATGGAAAATCAGACAAAAAAAGAGGTTGTATTCAGCGCAATACAGCCCAGCGGAACAATTACACTCGGAAACTATCTCGGTGCGGTTCGCAACTGGGTTACAATGCAGAACGAATACGACTGTATTTACGCTCTTGCAGACCTGCACACAATCACGGTAAGACAGACTCCTGCCGTTATGCGTAAGAATATAATTGACGCTTATGCTTCAATTATGGCTTGCGGCATTGATGTTGAAAAAAGTCTTTTCTTCATTCAGAGCCATGTTCACACCCACGCAGAGCTTGCATGGGCGCTCAGCTGTTACACTCAGTTCGGTGAGCTTTCAAGAATGACCCAGTTTAAGGACAAGTCCGCAAAGCACGCCGACAACATCAACGCCGGTCTTTTCACATATCCCGTACTTATGGCTGCCGACATTCTTCTCTATCAGGCTGACAAGGTGCCTGTAGGCGCAGACCAAAAGCAGCACATTGAGATTACAAGAAACATTGCAGAGCGTTTTAACGGTCTTTACGGCAATGTGTTCAAGATTCCGGACGGTTTCATTCCGAAGAACGGCGCAAGGGTTATGAGTCTTCAGGACCCGACAAGAAAGATGAGCAAGTCCGATGAAAATGTAAACGGCTGTGTACATCTTCTTGATGCACCCGAGGTTATAATGAAGAAGTTCAAGAGAGCCGTTACGGACAGCGAGGCAAAGGTTCGCTATGCGGAGGGCAAAGACGGCGTAAATAACCTTATGGCAATTTACAGCGCAGTTACAGGTCTTTCATACGAGCAGATTGAAAGGGATTTTGACGGCAAGGGCTACGGCGACTTCAAGACTGCGGTAGGCGAGGCAGTTGTTGAAGAACTCCGTCCGATTCGCGAACGCTACGAAAAGCTTGTTGCAGACAAGGCATACCTTGAAAGCTGTTACAGAAAAGCCGATGAAATCGCTCTTAAAATCAGCAGCCGCACAATGGGCAAGGTTATGAAGAAAATCGGATTTATTTAATCGGGAGAAGTTATATTAATGACAAAAATCGAAAGTAAGGCAATCGGCTTTATCAAGAAATATATTCTTTTATTCCTGCTCGGTGCAATTACAATTTTGGCTGTTTTTATCAGAATTTGCGGAATGGATTTTCAAAGCGATGATTTTAACAGCTTTCTGAATCCTTGGTGGGGCATTATCAAGTATAATGATTTTACGGGGCTTGCAGCTCAGGTGGGCAACTACAACATTCCGTATCAAATCATAATCTATCTTATGACACTTTTGCCGCTAAATGCTCTGTATGCGTACAAAATCGTATCAATAATATTCGATTTTGTACTTGCAATTTCAACCGCAATGCTTGTTTATTCGTTTGCAAAAAGCAACGCAAGGTTAAAGGCGGTAATCGCATACTCTGCCGTACTTCTCTCGGCAACTGTGATTTTTAACTCATCGTTTTGGGCGCAGTGCGATTCAATTTACACCTCGTTTATAATTCTTGCAATCCTGTTTTTGCACAAGGACAAGCCGATTGCATCGTTTGTGTTCACCGGCATTGCGTTTGCATTCAAACTGCAAACCGTGTTCATCCTTCCTGTTCTGCTTTATTACTGGATTTCGACAAAGAAAATTTCAATTCTTCATTTCTTTATAATTCCTGCGGTTGATGTGATAATGTGCCTGCCTGCAATTATTATGGGCAGACCGTTTATTGATATCATCACAATCTACGCTGAACAGACCGACTACGGAAAGCTTATTCAGATGAACTGTCCGAACTTCTACGCACTTATGTGTGACGGAAACGATATGACATATTATTATCTCTTCAAGCAGTTTTCGGTCTTTCTCACAATTGCCGTACTCGGAATTATGATGTGCATTATCATCTATAAAAAGGTTGATTTGAAGAACATTGAAGTTTTTCTTCTGACAACAGCGTGGACCGTCTTCACCTGCATTATGTTCCTTTCGTCAATGCACGAACGCTACGGCTATCTGCTTGACATTATTTTAATTGTCTATGCGGCGGTAAGTGCAAAGCATTTGTGGCTCCCGATTGTGTCAACGCTTATAAGCCTGAGAGGCTACTGTTACTACCTGTTCTCCTATGAGCTTATAAGCCTCAAGGTGACCGCAATCATCTACACCGCACTTTATGTTTATATAACATTCCTGCTCGTAAAAACAATTTTCAGAGCAAAATCATCTGATAATGTTTTTGCAAAAACAATTTAAAATTAAACATATTTTAAATAACAAACAACCGCCAAAATCCATTATATCGGGTTTTGGCGGTTGTTATTTCTATTTATTCAATGATTTTTAATTTTTGCAAATACAACAGCAACAAGGAATGTGACAAATTCTGTAATTGGGAACGCAAGCCATATGCCTGTCATTTGAACAGCGCTGTTTAAAAGCCAAATTACGGGGACTAACAGCACGCCCTGTCGCAACAGTTGAATTACAACGCCGGGCATAATACTGTCTGTTGCCTGTTCATAGGTTGCAATCATTGCAGAAAAGCCGCTGAACACAAATCCGAGTGACATAATTCTCATTGCCGGCACTCCAAAAGCACACATTTCTTCCGACGCCGAAAACAAAAACAATATCTCTTTCGGGAAAATCAGCACCAAGAGCATACCGACAATCATCATAACAGTCGCGATAATTGTTCCGCTCTTATTTGCTTGTTTAAGGCGACCGTACTCTTTTGCTCTGTAATTAAACCGCATTATAGGCAAACAGCCTTGAATTAGTCCGTTCACCGTCATAAAAATCAACTGCTGAACCTTGAAATATGCTCCGAAAAATGCAACCGCCGTGTCCGAATATCGCACCAAAAACATATTTGCAAAATTCACGGTGAATGCTCCCAACGCATTCATAACAAACGAGGGCAATCCGTAGGAAAATATCAGCTTTATCATCTGCGGTTCAAGGCAGTTTTTAAACACCGGCTTAACCTTTTGTTTTGTAAAAAATAACTGTATCAATGCAATAATTGTTGAAACAACATAGCCTAAAACCGTGGCAACTGCAGCTCCGAGCACACCCATTTTCGGAAACGGACCTATGCCGAAAATGAGCAAAGGGTCAAACACAAAATTGAATACAACACCTGCAATTTGAAACCACATCGGAGCAATCATATTGCCTGTTGCCTGAAGTATTTTTTGAATTACAATATGCACCATATTTGGTATCTGCATAAAAACGCAGACGCTCATATACGCAATTCCGTATTCAAAAATCTCTTTGTTTTGCGTAAAAGCCGAATAATAGGGATTTATTATGAAAAGCGAAAGGGAATTTATCAGCACTCCGACAACTACCGAAATTACCACTCCGAGAGCCGCTGCAGAATTTGCCTTTTGCTGATTTTTCTGTCCCAAATAACCTGCAATCAAAACATTAACACCCACACCTATCCACACGGACAACGCATTCATAAGCGTTGTAATCGGGAATGCAAGCGATACTGCCGCAAGTGCCTGTTCATTTATCCCCGCAACAAACATACTGTCAACAAGGTTGTACGAATACTGAAAGAACATTGAAATCAACGGCGGTGCCGACATTTGAATTATAAGTTTGTTGACAGGTTCATAAGCCATTTTGTTTTCCGTTTTAACGCCCATATTAACACCCCTTGCGTAAAATAAAAATCGCCATACACCCATAATGAGTGTATGGCGAAAATAAGAATCACATCTTAGAAAAATCCATACCAATTTAGATTTATCATATCAATGAGTTAATTATATCATACCTGTAAAAAATATTCAAGATTATCACCAAAAATTTACTTCTTGCTTTCAAGCCACATATCAAGGGCTTTTTCATAGACATCAATGCTTGTGATTCCGAGGTTCATAATGAAGGTGTGATAATCCTTTGCGTCAAAGCTTGAGCCAAGCTCGCTTTCGGCTGTTTCACGCATATCAATCATCTTGAGGTAGCCTACGGTATAGGGGAGAAAATAACCCGGATTTGAACGGGCAAGGTCATACGCCTCTTTTGTTGCGGCTGTAACGCTCTCGCTGTCAGCCGAACCGAGTGCCGTTGACATATACTCCTTGACTTTTTCATAATCCCAGCCGTTGTAGTTCACACCGACATCGACCATGGAGTAAAGAATATAGCCGAGAATATCATTTGCATAGATAAGGTTCTTTATACCCTCGGTTGTGTCAAGATAATCAAGCGTACATTTTGAGGCATACTGTGCCCAACCCTCGCTTGCACCTGTAAAACTGAGTATTTTGCGGACATTTGGAATTTCCTTGTTTGCATTTGAAGCGGTACACTGATAAAGATGACCCGGATAGCCTTCGTGGGCAAGGGTTGTGTACATCTGAGTCATACCCTTATTGGCAAAATTGGGATTTATCTTGATAACATTAACGCTTGTATCGTCAATTCGTCCCTGAACATAGTATGCACTCACATTGTCGCTCTTTGCGGAATCGCTCATATAGTCGGCTGTGTAGGAGGTTGTAACGGGAGTCGGAAAGTCATCCCCGATATTCTCAATCAAAAATTCAAGCACCTCGTCGGCATCCTTAAAGTCGGGATTGTAGTCCTGAAATTTGCTCAAGTCATCCTGTGAAACATTGCTCATGCTCATTCCGACCTTTGTAAAGCTGTTTGTAAGATATGAAGTAAGCTCTTTCGGAGTCATACTGCTGCTTGTTTTGTCTTTGACAATTGCCGAATAATACTTTTTGCCGATTTCGCCGTAACCGCAAAGACCTTCTTCGTTTTTGCCTGATTTTTTGAGACTTTCAAGTGCTGAATTTGCTGATTTCAAAGCAGGAATGTAGTATTCTTCAAAATACTTTTTATTGGTTTCGACAACAGTTTTTTTCTCGGAATCACTCAAGCCGAGTGATTTTATTCTCGACTCGAACTCGTCAACAAGCACGGACTTGTCGTTCTTGATATGCTTTTCACACTCATCAATTGACTGCTTCGCAATTTCTTCTGTCATAAAGTAGCCGTCCTCAGCCTGTTTCTTTGTGAACGCAATGCACTCGTCCATATAGCGTTTTGTGTCCTTCAAAACAGCGAGGTAGAGGTCTGTATCGTCCTTTTCATAGAAAGTAAACTCTGACAAAGTTGTAAAGAGGTTTGCAACAACTCCCGACTGCGGTGCAAAAATGCTCTGCAGCTCGGTTGTTCCCTCATATGAAAGCTGAATTTCAAAATAGCTTTCAAGCGTGTCATAAGTCTGCTTTTGTGAGGAAGTAAGTCCCGAACGGTCAAATTCTTCCAAATCTTTTTTAGCCTTTTTCAATTCATCAAAAGATTCTTTTGTATCTTCATCGGACACATTTCCGAGGGTGTAATCCTCTTCGTCATACTTAAGTCCGTAATCTGATGGATTTGAAATGTCAAAATGTGCGGTAAGAGCGTCATCCTCAAGTTCTTCAACGAACAAATCGTCACAATATTTATCAAACTGAATTTGTGCGTCCGTTTTGGTTGGTTCTGTGTCAGAGTCAAAGTCACAGGCACAGACAGAAAAAGCCATAACGGCACACAGAATAACAGCAAGCATACCCTTGAGCGACTTTTTATTTATAATTTTATTCATTTTATCCTCCGTAAAAATTATTGTTTACCAAAGTATAACATACTATTGTGTCATTGTTCAATGATTATTTTTCTTTTTGTTCTTTTTCGCAGTGACTGCGGCAGTCGTTGCCGTTCTGTTTTCAACAATTGTTGAAAACTATGTTGAAAATGTGTATAATATTCATCTGAAATAAATCTGAATTTTGTAAATTGTAACCATTTGTAATTATTTGTAATTTTCTCAGATAACCAAGCCTGCGGCACACACAACCGCATAACATAAGAACAGGGCTTTGTCTGAATTTTTGTTGTGCGATTTTGATTTTATTATGGCATTGAACCGTATACGCGGCGGTTTTCAGATACCTTGTTATTTAAACCTCCTCAATAATGCGGTCAAAAACAAATACCGAATCGGAAATATTTATTATTTCTGAAATAAGCACTTGAATAAGCACTTGAAATCTCCAGGCTTTGAAATACCATTGATAACGGTATTCTTCACAAATTTATTATACCGTTATACCGCAAAAAGCACATAACCGAAAGTAATAGCGGTTATGTGCCTTCTTGCTTTTGTGAGGGGATTTATTTTTTGTGTATTTTTGTAAAAATAAGTTATTGCTTTTATATCTTTGCAAAGGTATAATTAACAGGAATGGGTTTTTTACAGATTTTAAACCCGAAAATGAGAAAGAGGGAATTCTAATGGACAAAAACAACGGCGCAATTTATGATGCCCGCAAGCTCGGAAAACCGAAGATGATAATTCTCGGTGTTCAGCATATGTTTGCAATGTTCGGCGCAACAATCCTTGTTCCGATTTTAACGGGACTTGACATTTCAACAACCTTGCTTATGGCGGGCTTGGGAACACTTTTGTTCCATTGCATTACAAAGTTTAAAGTACCTGCGTTCCTCGGCTCGTCCTTTGCTTTTTTGGGCGGTTATGCCGCAATAAAGGCACTTTCACCCGACGATCCCAACAGTATGCTTCCGTATGCGTGTCTTGGCGTTGCGTGTGCAGGTCTTATCTACTTTATCCTTGCCGCAGTTATCAAGGCGGTGGGCATTGAAAAGGTAATGAGATTTTTCCCGCCTGTTGTAACAGGTCCTATCATCATTGCAATCGGTCTTGGACTTGCTCCGTCGGCTGTTTCAAACTGCACGACAAACTGGTTTTTGGCTGTTGTTGCACTTGCGGTAATTGTTGTATTCAACATCTGGGGCAGGGGAATGGCTAAAATCATTCCGATTATCCTTGGCTTGCTCATCTCCTATGGCACAGGTCTTGTGCTTTACTTCATTTCACAGGCAAATCCCGACCTTATTCAGAATGTTCCGTGGCTTTTCTCGGGCGGTGCTGACGCAAACGGTGTTTATCAGCCGATTTTCGACTTTACAAGTCTGAACACAATTTGTGACAACATCTCAAAGGGTCACATCTTCGGCAGTGAGGGACTTATCGGAATCCCGATTCACTGGGATAAAACGGTATTCGGCGGTATCGATTACTCAAACGGTGCGCTTATCGCATCTTCAATCATTGCCATTGTTCCGATTGCTTTTGCTACAATGATGGAGCATATCGGCGATATTTGCGCCATCAGTTCAACAACAGGCAATAACTACATCAAAGATCCGGGACTTCACAGAACGCTTGTCGGTGACGGACTTGCAACAACACTTGCATCACTTTTCGGCGGTCCTGCAAACACAACATACGGTGAAAACACAGGCGTTCTCGCTCTTACGAGAGTTTACGATCCGAGAGTAATAAGAATTGCCGCTTACTTTGCCGTTGCAGTATCATTCTTCCCGATTGTTTCGGTAATTATCGGTTCAATTCCAAGCTGTATCATCGGCGGTATTTCGTTTGTTCTTTACGGTATGATTTCCGCTATCGGCGTCAGAAATGTTGTTGAAAACAAGGTTGACTTCACAAAGAGCCGTAACCTTATCGTTGCCGCAGTTATCCTCGTTTGCGCACTCGGTCTTTCAAGCAACACGGTAAGCTTTGCAATCGGCAGTGCTGAAATCACACTTTCACCGCTTGCTGTTGCATCAATTGCAGGTATCGTTCTCAACGCAGTTTTCCCCGGTAAGGACTATAAGTTCGATACGGAAGATGTTGCCGATGCCGTAAATTTTGAAAAAGGAGTTAAACCAAAGGAAAAGAAAAAAAAGAAGTAATTTTACTTTAATAGTCGTAACAGAAAACAGCCGTATTTTTACGGCTGTTTTTTTGTGTGTAATTATTTTGCAGTGTGTTCATTAGGTGCAATTTATTTGTTTAAATACATATGCTTTGATGTGACGAAAGTTGTGTGTAGCCTGTAGCGGCGAACCTCGTTCGCCGCTACAGTATATCATTTACTCGATAATTTTTATATAATTAGATTTAACATAATATTTGTGCCGTTACTTGCGGGCGTCCAATGAACGCCCCTACTGAATGGCATAAAAACAGGGTACTCGAACGAGTACCCTATATATGTTTAATTATTAAGTTAGCTGTGTTCGGAAATATGCAGATGTTATTTAATCAAACTACCTACACGAACAAGGAACAGCGGTTTGCCGTGCTCGGGAACTGAAAGCTGTTCCAAATACAAACTGCCTACACGAACTGCGTGCCGAGGCTCTCGGCTTACATTTCGGTGATGATTTCGTTGATTGTTTTTCCCGGAGGAATCATCGGGAGAACATTTGCATCGGGACTGATGCGGCAGTCAACAACAACGGGCTTGTTCATCTCAAAAGCCTTTGTGAGAATCGGCTTGATTTCCTCGGGCTTTGTGATTCTTAAACCGTCAATGCCGAAAGCGTTTGCAAGCTTTACAAAGTCGGTTGCTCTGTGCGGATCGGTCTGTGAAAAACGACTGCCGTAGAAAAGCTTCTGCCACTGACGAACCATGCCGAGAACCGTGTTGTTCATAACAACTACAACAACGGGGAGTTCATAGGACTTCATTGTTACGAGTTCGTTTAAGTTCATGTGGAAACTGCCGTCACCTGTGATGAGGCAAACCCTGTCATTGGGACGGGCACACTGTGCACCGATTGCGGCACCCATGCCGTAACCCATAGTACCCATACCGCCTGATGTGAGGAGCGTTCTGCTTTCCATAATCTTGCTGAACTGTGCAACCCACATTTGGTGCTGACCCACATCTGTTGCGATTATGTCCGACGGACACTTGATTTCGTTGATTACATCAAGAACCTGCTGTGGGAGCGGAAGGTCGCACTCGGGAAGCTTTTTATCATCAAAATGATGCTTCCATTCTTCAATCTTTGCGAGCCAGTCGGGATGATCCTGTCGGTCAAGACCGATTGTGAGTGCAATGAGAATTTCTTTTATATCGCCGAGAATGTACTCGTCAACCTTTACATTCTTGTTGATTTCTTTTTCGTCAATTTCAAGCTGGACAATTTTTGCCTGTTCGCCGAACTTTTCACGGTCGCCTGCAACACGGTCGGAAAATCTTGCACCGCACGCAATCATAAGGTCACATTCGGCTGTTGCCATACCTGTTTCGTAACCGCCGTGCATACCGATGTTGCCGACGCAGAGCGGGTGGTCGGCAGGAATACAACCGAGTCCCATAAGTGAACAGCAAACCGGAGCGTCAATAAGCTCTGCAAATGCCTTAAATTCTTCGCTCGCATCTGCGCTTATGATACCGCCGCCTGCGTAAATCATAGGACGCTTTGCATTCTTAATCATTTCCTGAACAACACGAATTTTTTCGGGATTCTTAATTTCAAATATCTTCGGTCTTTCGGGGATTATCTGTACAAATTCCGTCTTGTTGGCTGTAACATCCTTAGGAACATCAACAAGAACAGGACCTTTTCTGCCGTGCTGTGCAAGTGCAAATGCCTTGCGTATCGTGTCGGCAAGATCCTCAACTCTTTCAACAAGAAAGCTTGCCTTTGTTATGGGCTTTACAATGTTTACAATGTCAACCTCCTGAAAGCTGTCTCTGCCAAGCTGATCGGTTGTTACATTGCCTGTGATTGCAACAAGCGGAATGCTGTCGATATTGGCTGTTGCAAGGCCTGTTACAATGTTTGTTGCACCGGGACCCGATGTTGTCATAACAACGCCTGTTTTGCCTGTTGCTCTTGCGTAACCGTCAGCCGCATGAGAAGCGCCCTGTTCGTGTGCTGTGAGAATGTGACGGATTTTGTCGCTGTATTTATAGAGTGCGTCATATGTGTTGAGCGCCGCACCGCCCGGATAACCGAAAACCGTGTCAACACCCTGTTCAAGAAGACACTCGCAAATGATTTCTGCACCTGTAAGCTGCATATATATCTCTCCCTTGTATATGTAGTGTTATTCCATAAAATAATGTTACCTTTTATTTTATCCAAATGTGATTATATTGTCAATAGAAATCGAAAAAGACAACTCATTACAAAAGAAAAAACGGGAAACAAAAGCGTTCCCCGTTTTGAGTCTGTCATAATTATTCATTTTTGAGATATTCACATATTGCGCCTACGGTTTTTTTGCTTGCAAGCTCGCAGAATTTTGCATAATCAACACCCTTGTTTTCGTCAAGGTCATCGGAGATTGCCCTGATGATTCCGTAAGGAGTTTTGAGTGCGTAGCAAACATAACCGATTGCCGCACCCTCCATTTCACAGACAAGAGCACCGAATGTGTCGGCAATTCTCTTGCGCTTTTTACGGTCTGAAATGAATATGTCGCCGCTTGCGATAATGCCCTGCTCAACCTTGGTGTCGGGAAGTGTTTTGCAAGCCTGCGTAAGCTTTTCAACTACTGTTTTGTCGCAGTCAAAAAAGATCTTTGTACCGTCGGGAAATGAAACCTCGCCCTGTCTGTCGCCGAGAGCGGTCGTGTTCATATCGTGCTGAACGGATTTTGTTGCAACAACAATATCTCCGATTGATACAAGAGGGGAGAGTGAACCGCCCACACCGCTGTTGATTACAACATCGGGATTGAACTTTTCAATAAGCACAACGGCACACATGGCGGCATTGACCTTGCCGACTCCGCAGACTACAACGGCTATGTCCTTGCCGTTAAGAGTACCTGTGGTGAATTTCATCCCTGCGATTTCTTCGGTTTGTGTGTTCTGAGAAAGGGCGATAATTCCGTCGGCCTCAATCTGCATGGCACATATAATTCCTGTCATAAATTTTCCTCCGATTTTGGTGTTGAGTTATATCAAAATTATTGTTTTTCAGTAGGGGCGTTCATCGGACGCCCGCAAGTAAAGATACAAATTTTACGATAAAAATAAACCATATAAACGAGATACAGTTACCTGAATAATGTAGGGGATAACCGTGTTCTCCCGTTAGCAAGGGTACAAATTTGATGTTAAATCACATTATATAAAAATCACAATGTTACTGATGTTCTGATTAAATCAAAAGTTATGTGAATAAACAAATGGTTTCATCAAGCGGGCGGCCAATGACCGCCCCTACGGGTGAGTACAAACAACTGCTATGCTGCGCTCGGGCATCATTTGTCGTGTATTGCGCAAACTGTTTTCACGAGAGGGGTGCGAGGCACTCGCCTACGGGTGGGTACAAACAACTGCTATGCTGCGCTCGGGCATCATTTGTTGTGTATTGCGCAAACTGTTTTCACGAGAGGGGTGCGAGGTACTCGCCTACGGGTGGGTACAAACAACTGCTATGCTACGCTCGGGCATCATTTGTCGTGTATTGCACAAACTGTCTTCACGGGAGGGGTGCGAGGCACTCGCCTAAAAATTGTCGGTTTCGTACATAATAATGGATAGGGCGGCGAGGGGGGCGGTTTCGGCACGGAGAATTCGTTTGCCGAGGGTTGCCGCCTGACCGCCGATTGCGGTTACGCTGTCAACCTCCGATTGTTCAAATCCGCCTTCACTGCCGATGAACATTCCGACGGTTTTAGGTTTTGTGTCCCCAAGAATTTTTTTGACGGATTCTCCGCCCATTTCGTAAAAAAATACGGTCTTTTCGTTCTGCTTTGTCTGTTCTGCCGCCTCTTTAAACGAAATGCATGGGGCTACTTCGGGGATAATGCCCCTGCGGCTCTGCATTGCCGCCTGAAGGGCAATTTTCTGCCAGCGTTCGCACTTCTTTTTCAGCGACTTTTCATCGGGACGGGAAACACATCTTGCCGAAATCATCGGCACAATTCTGCTGATTCCAAGCTCCGTACACTTTTGAACGATGAAGTCCATTTTGTCGCCCTTTGGCAGAGCCTGATAGAGGGTTACAAACACATCGGGTTCGTTTTCACACGGCTTTTGTGAGATGATGTCAACCGTGACTTCACCCTGCGTGATGAGCGAAATTTTACATTCATACTGAGTTTTATCGGGAGAAACAAGGGTGATGTCCTCGCCTATACGCATACGCAGAACCTTTGAAATATGCTTTGCGCTCTCTCCGACAAGGGTGTAGTTACTGCCGGATATATTTTCTTCGGTAAAAAACCAAGCCATAATATTTATTACCTCTTTTGTTTTAAGAATTGCATAGGACACGCTCCCCTTTAATATACCAAAAAATAAAAACAATTGCAATATTCATATTGCGGTGTTAAAATATGGATAGAAAATTTATCGGAGATGATTATAAATGATAACTCTGACAGATATAGATGTGATTAAGCTTTTGAGAAAAAACAACCTCAACGCCGATACGCTTCAGGAAAATGTTGTTGCAAAGCTCCGTGAAAAGGGTGTAAGGCTTGCAACCGCAGAAAGCTGTACAGGCGGTCTTTTAAGCGAAAGAATTACCGCAGTCAGCGGCGCAAGCGATGTGTTTGATTTCGGTGTTTGTACATACGCCAATGAAATGAAACATAAGGTTCTCGGCGTTTCAAACGAAACGCTGTCTGTGCTTGGCGCAGTTTCGGCTGAAACGGCAATGCAGATGGCAGAGGGTGCAAGGAAAATTTCGGGAGCGGATTTAGCCGTAAGCACAACGGGAATTGCAGGACCTACGGGCGGAACTCCCGAAAAGCCCATTGGTCTTGTTTTTTGCGGAATCAGCACAAAAGACAAAAGTTATGCCGTAAAGCTTATGCTCGGCGGCAGTATAAACAAGACAAATTCGAGAAGCTATATAAGAAAACTAACTTCTGACGCAGTTTTTCTTACTATTTTGAGTATATTGCAATAACTTGTCATTGTTTAAAAAATAACTTGTAAAAATGAAGATTATGTGATAGAATTATCTTGATACTGTGGGTTCAGGGGCGAATTGCGCCCGAAACCACAGATTTAAAAATTTAATATTCCGTCAGAATGGAGTTGATTTTTATGGCTAGAAGCGCAGGTGTTCTCCTTTCGATTACTTCGCTTCCATCCCCCTACGGTATCGGCACCATCGGCAAAGAGGCTCGCAAGTTTGCTGACTATCTGAAAAAATCAGGTCAGAAGATTTGGCAGATTCTCCCCGTTGGACCGACAAGCTACGGTGATTCACCGTATCAGTCCTTTTCAACCTATGCAGGCAACCCTTACCTCATTGACCTTGACACTCTTTGTGAAGAAGGTCTTTTGACTAAGGAAGAAATTATGAGCTACGACTGGGGCTCAAACGATGCCGAGGTTGATTATGAGAAAATTTACAACAGCCGCTTTGAAGTTTTGAGAATTGCTTACAATAACTTCAAAAAAGGCGACCAGAAAGCGTTTTCATCCTTCAAGCGCAAAAACAGTGCATGGCTCAAAAACTACGCCCTTTATATGGCGGTTAAAAAGAGCTTTGATATGGTTTCCTGGACAGAGTGGCCGGACGAGGAAATCAAAATGCGTGATGAGGCTGCCGTGAAGCGTTATGAACGCAAGCTCAAGGATGATGTTGATTTCTGGAAATTTGTACAGTTTAAATTTTATGAGCAGTGGGAATCCTTCCGTGCGTATGTAAACGGTCTTGGCATCAAAATTTTGGGCGATATGCCGATCTATGTTGCCATGGACAGTGCAGACACATGGGCTAATCCCGAGCTATTTCAGCTTTATGACGACGGTGATCCTATTGCAGTTGCAGGCTGTCCGCCGGATTACTTCTCGGCAACAGGTCAGCTTTGGGGCAACCCTCTCTACGACTGGGATTACCTTGAGGCTACCGACTATGAGTGGTGGTTTGAGCGTATCAAGGCTGCATCAAAGCTCTATGACATCACCCGTATTGACCATTTCAGAGCTTTTGCAAGCTATTATTCAATTCCTTATCCTGCCGAAAACGCAATCAACGGCGAGTGGATTGAAGGTCCGCGCATTAAGTTCTTTGAAATGATGGAAGAGGCACTCGGCAAGATTGATATTGTTGCCGAAGACCTCGGAACACTCACCCCCGATGTAACCGAGCTTATGGAGCAGACAGGCTATCCGGGAATGAAGGTTCTTGAATTTGCTTTCGACAGCGGTGAAGAGAACGACTATCTTCCCCATAAATACACCGAAAACTGTGTTGTTTACACAGGCACCCACGATAACGATACTGTTATGGGCTGGCTTGAAACAGCTAAACCCGAAGACATTAGCTATGCAAGAAGTTACTGTCAGATGCCTGATGACGAACCGTTCAACTGGGGACTCATCCGTGTTGCTTATGAAAGCAAGGCAGATACAGCAATCGTACCTATGCAGGACATTCTCGGCCTTGGCAAGGAGGCAAGAATGAATATTCCGTCAACACTCGGCGGAAACTGGGTATGGAGACTCGATGGCGCAGCTCTTACTGATGAGCTTGCAGATAAATTAAAAACTATGTCTGAAAAAAGCGGACGACTGGAGGACTAAACAAATGGGTAATATTATGGAAAAGCTTGAACTCACAGCTCAGTCTATGTACTGCAAAAAGATTGAAGAGCTCACACCCGCTGAGCTTCACTACTCACTCGGCAAAGCAGTAATGGGCGAAATCGCAGGCAACTGGGAAGCAAGCAAGATTAAACATGACAGCGAACGCAGAGCTTACTATTTTTCTGCAGAATTCCTCATGGGCAGAATGATGTACAACAACCTCTACTGCCTCGGCATTCTTGAAGATGTTACAAAGCTCCTCAAAAAGAAGGGCATTGACATCAATGTATTTGAGGATATCGACGATGCTGCTCTCGGTAACGGCGGTCTCGGCAGACTTGCCGCTTGTTTCCTCGACAGTGCTGCTACACAGGAAGTACCGCTTGACGGCTACGGAATCCGTTACAAGTACGGTCTTTTCAAGCAGCTTATCGAAAACGGTTATCAGGTTGAAACAGCTGATAACTGGCAGAGATTTGAAGATCCATGGTGCAACCGTGTTGAGGATGAGGCTGTTACAGTATCATTCAAGGGTCAGACAGTTAAGGCTGTTCCTTACGATATGGCTGTTATCGGCTGTAAGACAACAAACATCAACACACTTCGTCTTTGGCAGGCTGAGGCAATAAACGATTTTGATTTTACTGCTTTCAACAACACAGAGTACAACAATGCCGTTCAGGAAAAGAACGATGCCGAAAACATCACAAAGGTTCTTTATCCTAACGATAACAAGTATGAGGGCAAGGTTCTCAGACTTAAACAGCAGTATTTCTTCTGTTCTGCATCACTTCAGGACATTATGCGCCGTTATAAGAAGAAGCACGGCAATGATTTCAGCTTCTTTGCTAAGGAAAACACAATTCAGCTTAACGATACACATCCTGTATCATGTGTTCCCGAGCTTGTAAGACTTCTTATGAACGAAGGCTTCAATTTTGACGACGCTTTTGAAATTGCAAGAAAGACATTTAACTATACAAACCACACAGTTCTCGGCGAGGCTCTCGAGAAATGGCCTGCTGACCTTATGACACAGGTTATTCCTGAGATTTATCACATTATCTGCCTTATCGCCAACAAGTGCCAGGAAGAGCTTACTGCTAAGGGCGTGCACGAGGATACAAAGGCTAAGATGCGCATTATCGACGGTAATGTTGTTCATATGGCAAGACTTGCAACATACGCGTCAACATATGTAAACGGTGTTGCCGAGCTTCACACAGAAATCCTCAAGGCTGATGTACTCAAAGAGTGGTATCAGGTATATCCCGAGAGATTCCAGAACAAGACAAACGGTATTACACAGCGCCGTTGGCTCGGTCTTTGCAACCCTGAGCTTTCTGCTCTTATCACAGAGAAGGTTGGTTCAGATGCATGGCTTACAGACCTTTCACTTCTTGAAAAGCTCAATGACAGCATTGACACAAGAACAATCACAAAGTTCAACAATATCAAGAAGAAGAAGAAACAGCAGCTCGCAGACTACATCAAGAAGATGGACGGCTACGATGTAAACCCCGATTCAATCTATGACATTCAGGTTAAAAGACTTCACGAGTACAAAAGACAGCTTCTCAACGCTTTCTCAATCATGACAATCTACTTCAGATTGAAGGATAAGAAGCTTAAGAACTGGACTCCTACAACATTTATCTTCGGTGCAAAGGCTGCTCCGGGTTATGCAAGAGCAAAGGCAATCATTAAGTACATCAACGAGATTGCTAAGCTTGTAAACAACGATCCCGAAACAAAGGATCTCCTTCAGGTTTACTTCATTTCCAACTACAATGTATCTTACGCTGAGAAGATTGTTGTTGCCGCTGACCTTTCTGAGCAGACATCAACAGCAGGTCTTGAGGCATCGGGTACAGGTAACATGAAGTTCATGCTCAACGGTGCTCCTACACTCGGTACACTTGACGGCGCTAATGTTGAAATCGCTGAGTGCGCAGGCATTGAGAACGAGTACATCTTCGGCGCAAAGGTTGAGGATATTGAGAGAATGAAGAAGGAAGGCTACCATCCAAAGGCTCTTTATGACGCTAATCCTGAAATCAAGAGAGTTGTTGATACACTTATTGACGGCACATTTGATGACGGCGGCGCTCAGGGCGAGGGTAGCTTCAAGGAACTCCATGATTCACTCCTCAAGGATTCTTCATGGCAGAAGGCTGATAACTACTTCCTCATCTATGACCTTCCCGATTATGTTGATACAAAGATCAGAGCTAACACAGAGTATGCTAACCGTAAGGAGTTCGGTAAGAAGTGCCTTATCAACATTGCAAATGCAGGTAAGTTCTCATCTGACCGTACAATCCTCCAGTATGCTAAGGAAATCTGGCACACATCTTACAAGAAGTAATTTATCAAATAATTTTACTTTAAATATTTGTGCGTAAAGCATCCGAGGGGCTGTTGCAGAATGCAAAATTCTGTAACAGCCCCTTTATTGTTAAGGCTTATAAATGTGAACTCACCCGAAAAAGCTACGGCTATAACTTTTATTTATACTGCAACCCCCGAAAAAATGATAGTACCAAAGGACAAACTCTGACAAAACAGTATTGTGTGCTAAATTTATTTGTGTTATAATTAACGCAGCTTAACGGTTGTTAATCAATTTTAACAAGTACTTACCGAGGTGTTTTATATATGAAAATCAGCAGTCTGTTTAACAGCGAAAAAACAGTATTTTCTTTTGAAGTATTTCCGCCGAAAAAGACCTCTCCGATTGAATCGGTTTACGGCAGGCTTGAAGAAATTTCGGCTTTAAAGCCTGACTTCATCAGCGTAACATACAGCGCAGGCGGCAGCGGTTCAAAGAGCCGTACCTGCGAAATCGCAACAAAAATCAAGAGAGATTTCGGAGTTGAATCCGTGGCACACCTCACCTGCATTAACAGCACAAAGGCTGATATTGATCGCAACCTTGCGCTTTTTAAAGAGAACGGCATTGAGAATATTCTTGCACTCCGCGGTGACAGGGTTGAAGGTGTTGAACCGCAGAAGGATTTCACTTATGCAAGCGATTTGTGCAGATACATTGCGTCACAGGGTGATTTTGACATTGCCGGCGCTTGTTATCCCGAGGTTCACAGCGAGGCAACCGATGAGGTTGAGGACATCCACAACCTTCGCAAAAAGGTTGTGGCGGGTGCAAGCCACCTTATTTCACAGCTTTTCTTTGATAACTCCGTTTACTATCGCTTTCTTGAAAGAGCGAAGATTGCAGGTGTGAATGTTCCGATTGAAGCAGGTATTATGCCTGTAACAAGCAAAAGTCAGATTGAAAGAATGGTTTCAATGTGCGGTGCAAGCCTTCCTGCAAAATTTGCAAAGATTATGCAGAAGTATGATACAAGGCCCGAGGCTTTGCGTGACGCAGGCATTGCATATGCGGTTGACCAGATTGTTGACCTTATCGCACACGGTGTTGACGGCATCCACCTCTACACAATGAACAACCCGTATGTTGCAAGAAAAATTACGGAGGCGGTGTCAAGTCTTTTATGATAACGCTTGACAGATTAAACCGCAAAGAGGCTATACGCTACCTCGGCGGTGCAGGAATCAGCCTTAATTACCGCATGGATGTGCTGATGGATGAATGCGAAAAAGAAATACTGAAAACAGCAGAGCCGAGATTTCTCTATCTTGAACGCAAAGCTCCGTTTGACGATATTTTACTCGGCAATGATATAAAAAAGCATCTTGAGGGCTGCCACACAGCCGTTATGATGTGTGCGACAATCGGTTCGGAAATTGACAAGCTTATCCGTATAAGTCAGATTTCCGATATGGCAAGGGCGGTTGTGCTTGACAGCTTTGCAAGCGTTGCTGTTGAACAGGTGTGTCAAAAGGTTGACGAAATCCTTGCCGAAAAATACAGCGGAAAGTATATGACCTTCCGTTTCAGCCCCGGCTATGGGGACTATCCTATTGAGATGCAGAAGGAGTATCTGAGAATACTTGACGCTCCGAGAAAAATAGGTCTTACAACAGGCGACAGCTGTCTGCTTGTGCCGTCAAAGTCGGTTACGGCGGTTCTCGGAATTTCAGACAATCCGATTGAACGAGGAAAACGAGGGTGTGCAATTTGCAGTATGAAAGGCAAATGTCGCTTCAGAAGAAATGGGGAACATTGTGGTGTTTAAGAATTTTTCAAACTTTAGTGAATATCTCAACCAAAAGAATTTTATTCTGCTTGACGGTGCAACAGGAACTCTCATTCAGAAAAGCGGTGTAAAGTACGACCATGTGCCTGAGGTGCTGAACATTACTCACCCCGAGCTTATCGAGAGCTTTCACAGGAGGTATATTGATGCCGGATCTGATATTGTGTACGCAAACACCTTCGGTGCAAATGCCTACAAGCTTCAGGACAGCGGTTACAGCGTTGAAGAAATCATCGGCGCCGGTGTTAAGATTGCAAGAAAAGCCGTTGAGGGTACAGATGCTCTCGTTGCCCTTGATATCGGTCCGATAGGTCAGTTGCTTGAACCTGCCGGTTCAATGAAATTTGACGAGGCTTATGAGTATTACAAACAGCAGATTCTTGCCGGTAAAGATGCCGATGTCATAGTTTTTGAAACAATGACCGACCTTTACGAGCTTAAAGCCGCAGTCCTTGCCGCAAAGGAAAACTGCGACAAGCCTATCCTCACAACAATGACCTTTGAGAGAAACGGACGAACATTTACGGGTGTATCCCCTGCCTGTGCGGCTGTCACTCTTACGGGACTCGGTGTTGACGCTCTCGGTGTCAACTGTTCACTCGGTCCGGATGAGCTTGAACCCGTTGTTTCCGAGATGTCGAAATACACAAATCTTCCCCTTGTAATCAAGGCTAACGCAGGTTTGCCCGATCCTAACAGCAACGAGTACAACATTATGCCCGATAAATTTGCCGAGTGCGTTTGTTCACTCCTCAAATACGGTGTTAAGGTTATCGGTGGATGCTGCGGAACGAATCCCGATTATATTGCAAAAATTAAGTCGGAGGTTGCCGACAGAGAATATCAGCCTCAGACAAAAAGCGTTGATACAACCGTTTGCAGTTCAACGACGGTTGTCGAAATCAACGGTCCGAGAATTATCGGCGAAAGAATTAACCCCACAGGCAAAAAGCTGTTTAAGCAGGCGCTTGTTGAAAATAATATTGACTATATCCTCACTCAGGCTCTCAGTCAGGTTCAGGGCGGTGCGGAAATTCTTGATGTCAATGTAGGTCATCCCGAAATTGACGAAAAAAAGATGATGGTGCGTGTTCTCAAGGCTATTCAGAGTGTGTGTGATGTTCCGCTCCAGATTGACTCCACAAAGCCCGAGGTTATTGAGGCAGGACTCCGCTACTACAACGGCAAACCGATTCTGAACTCCGTAAACGGTGAGGAACAGAGCCTTGCAACGGTTCTTCCTCTTGTCAAAAAGTACGGTGCGTCTGTTGTCGGACTTGCACTTGACGAAAACGGTATTCCGAAAACCGCCGAGGGCAGATTTGAGATTGCAAAACGAATTGTTGAAAGAGCCGAGGCTGTCGGCATTGATAGAAAAGATGTATATATCGACTGTCTTACTCTTACGGTTTCCGCAGAACAGGCGGCTTGCCGTCAGACTCTTGAGGCCTTGCACAGAGTAAAAACGGAACTTGGCTGTAAAACCTGTCTCGGTGTTTCAAACATTTCGTTCGGACTTCCGAACCGTGAGCTTGTCAACAGAACTTTCCTTACAATGGCTATGGAACAGGGACTTGATTTGCCGATTATCAATCCAAATGTTGAGTCGATGACAGGCGCTGTAAGAGCATTCCGTGTGCTTAACGGCATTGACAAGAACTCACTTGAATTTATCAACGCATATAACGACGCTGTTCCCGCCGCTCCAGTTAAAAAGGCAGACAGCAATGTTGATATTTTTGCGGCTGTTTATAACGGACTTAAAAACGAAGGTGCAGCCGCAACCGCAAAGCTTCTTGAAACAACAGACGCAATGCAGGTTGTAAACGAAATGCTTATCCCTGCACTTGACAGAGTGGGTGAAGATTTTGAAAAGAATAAAATCTTCCTTCCACAGCTTATCCAAAGCGCAAACACAGCTCAGGAGTGCTTTGATGTAATTAAAAAGCACCTTACAAAGACAAGCGGAACTCCCGTAAGCAAGGGCAAAATTATTGTGGCAACCGTAAAGGGTGACATTCACGATATCGGCAAGAACATTGTAAAGGTTCTTCTTGATAACTACGGCTACACAGTTGTTGACCTCGGTCGAGATGTTGATCCTCAGCTTATTGTTGATACTGCCGTTGAACAGAATATTACAATGATAGGACTTTCGGCTCTTATGACAACAACCCTCAAGAGTATGGAAGATACAATAAGGCTTGTAAGAGAATGCAAGGAACTTCAGAATCCCGACGGCTCAAGCAAATGCACAATATTTGTCGGCGGTGCGGTTCTTACAAAGGACTACGCTATGAAAATCGGCGCTGACTACTACTGCCGTGACGCAAAAGAAAGCGTTGACACGGCAAAGCTTGTTCTCGGTTGATTTAGTGACATATATCGTCAAATGTTTATTGAATGTACGCCCTGCCTGTGATAAAATGGTGGAAGGATGATTTTTGTAATTACCGCTTTTTGCGGAAAGGATGAACTTTATGCGAGGATTATTTAACAGATTCGCCAATTTTATGCAGGGCAGATACGGCACGGATAAGCTCAACAATGCACTCTGGGTGCTGTTGCTCATACTGTGGTTCGTGAATATTTTTGTGTGGAACCGTGTTGCAAGATACATCATTGACGGAATAATGCTCTTGGTTATCATGCTTATCTGTTTTCGTATGTTCTCACGCAACATTGTTGCAAGAAGTGCCGAAAACAGAAAATTTCTTCCGATTTACAATGCGGTAACAGGTTGGTTCAAACTGACCTTCAAGAAAATTCGTGACCGCAAGGACTACCGTTATATCAAGTGTCCCGTGTGCAAGGCGCAGCTTCGTGTTCGCAACAAAAAAGGCAATCATACTGTTCGCTGTCCGAAATGCGGAAGTGAATTTAACAAAAAAATATGACCGCAGAATCTGCGGTTGCAACGGAATGATTTTGTGATAAAACTAAATAAAAACAGAGATTTGACCACGGGCAGTATAACAGGCGGCCTGTGGTCTTTTGCAGTACCGCTTATGCTCTGCAATGTGTTTCAGCAGTTTTACAACCTTGCCGATACATGGATGGTCGGAAAATATGTGGGCGACAATGCCATTGCGGCAGTCGGTCAGACATATAGATAACCGATGCACACAGGTATTTTTATTATATCAAAAACTCAACCGCAGTTTTCAATACAATTTCAAACAAAATTCACACAGTTTTCATATTTAGGTTGTTTAATATAGGTGTACTCAGAAAGACGGATCCGCAACCGTCAGAGTATAATTGTTCTACCCTCCTCAATACGGGTCTATTCAGAGGCTCGTAATTGTACCCCTCATTTTTTAAAGAACATAAGAAAACACCGGGTTGCCGCAAGCCCGGTGTTTTCGTCGTTTAAGAACAAATCACTTGCTGTCTGTGCAGGCACGCAAAAAATCAGGGACCGACTCAAAGAGCCGATCCCTTTTTAATTTATTGAAAAGATTGGTAATTACTTGTTAACAGCTTCATAAACTGCAACTGCGCAAGCAACTGTAGCACCAACCATCGGGTTGTTACCCATACCGATAAGACCCATCATTTCAACATGAGCAGGAACAGAAGATGAACCTGCGAACTGAGCGTCACCGTGCATTCTGCCCATTGAGTCTGTAAGACCGTATGAAGCAGGACCTGCACCCATGTTATCGGGGTGAAGTGTACGGCCTGTACCGCCGCCTGATGCAACTGAGAAATACTTAACGCCGTTCTCATTTGCCCACTTCTTGTATGTACCTGCAACGAGGTGCTGGAAACGAGTCGGGTTAGTAGAGTTACCTGTGATAGATACACCTACATTTTCATGCTGCATGATTGCAACACCTTCACGAACATCGTCAGCGCCGTAGCAGCGAACTGCAGCTCTTTCACCGTCTGAGAAAGCTCTCTCTTCAACGATTTTAAGTTCTGATGTGAAATAGTCAAACTGAGTCTTTACATATGTAAAGCCGTTGATTCTTGAAATAATGTAAGCAGCATCCTTGCCAAGACCGTTAAGGATAACACGGAGCGGCTCTTTTCTTGCTTTGTTAGCGTTACGAGCGATACCGATAGCACCCTCTGCTGCTGCAAAGCTTTCGTGACCTGCGAGGAATGCAAAGCACTTTGTTTCATCTCTGAGGAGCATTGCGCCGAGGTTACCGTGACCACGACCGACATTTCTCTGCTCAGCTACTGAACCTGGAATACAGAAAGCCTCAAGACCGATACCGATAGCTTCTGCTGCCTCCGAAGCAGTCTTTGCGCCCTTCTTAACTGCAACTGCACAACCGAGTGTGTAAGCCCAGCCTGCGTTTTCAAATGCGATCGGCTGAACGCCCTTTACGATGTCGTAGGGATCAAAACCGAGATCGTTACAAATTTTTCTTGCCTCTTCAAGATTTGCAATACCGTATTCGGCAAGGCACTTCTCAATTTTAGGCATTCTTCTTTCCATACCTTCAAATGTTACTGCCATTATGGTGTCCTCCTTACCGAATTATTCTTCACGAGGGTCAATGTACTTAGCTGCGCCGTCAAAACGACCGTACTGACCGATGTTGTTCTTGTATGCTTCGTTTGGCTCAACGCCGTGACGAATGTCCTCGAGCATTTTGCCGAGCTTTACGAACTGATAGCCGATAACTTCATCGTTCTCGTCAAGTGCTGTCTTGAGAACATAGCCTTCAGCCATTTCCATGTAACGAACGCCCTTAGCGTTTGTGCTGTACATTGTACCAACCTGGCTGCGAAGACCTTTACCGAGATCCTCCATACCTGCGCCGATCGGAAGACCGCCCTCTGAAAAAGCTGTCTGGCTTCTGCCGTAAACGAGCTGCTCGAAGATGTTCTTCATAGCTGTGTTGATAGCATCACAAACGAGGTCTGTGTTAAGGCACTCAAGGAGCGTTTTGTTAGGAAGAATTTCTGCTGCCATAGCTGCAGAGTGAGTCATACCCGAACAACCGATTGTTTCAACAAGAGCCTCTTCAACGATACCGTCTTTAACATTAAGTGTAAGCTTGCAGGCACCCTGCTGAGGAGCACACCAGCCAATGCCGTGTGAAAGACCTGAAATGTCTTTAATGTCATAAGATTTTACCCATTTGCCCTCTTCGGGAATAGGTGCAGGACCGTGCTTAGGTCCCTTTGCTACAGTGCACATATTTTCAACTTCTTTTGAATAAATCATGTGTACTTCTCCTTTCAATAAATTGTATGAGTCCGAAATCCTCAAACACCTATATTATACGGCTTAACCCGACATTTTTCAAGCATTTTTCGTTAATTTTTACAATTCCCCCACATTGCAATATTCCCCGTAGCAATTTGCCGTTTGATTTTGAAACGGTAAATTGTTGTGTTCAGGAGAGATGATTTATTATTTCATTCATTATTATGAAAATGTTAAAAAGGGAGCCGGACGCATCCGACTCCCTTAGGCATAGTCCGCAGACATCTGCCGCAATTCTATATTTAATTATAGAACAAAATAAAGAAAAATTCAAGAGGATTTGAATAATTATAAAAAATTTTTTAAATCTCTTAATTTCCCTTTAGTATCAGTATATACAATTTTAGAAAAAATATTCATTGGAATTTGCTTTCTTAAATCCTCACATTCATTATTAAATTGATTTATCAAGGCTATTATATCAGTTCTATTACACTTTAACAATTTCATTACGAAAGAAATTAGAATTAAATAATCTGTTATATTTTGAAAATTTATATTTTTTATTCCGGTCTCCATCGATATATACTTGCTAATAACCCCATTAATTTTATTGCTTTTAAATCTAGTGTCGAATATTGTGTTGTTATGTGCGATGGCATTTCTTAAATCCTTAAGTGCGAATACGATGTTTTCAATCATTTCGCCATTGCTGTCAACACTAGATTTAATGCCTACTGATTTAGATATTTTTATTCTAACCGTTTTATTTAAACATGAGAAGAAGTTTCCGAATTCTCCTAAACTTAAAATTTCAAAAATAGCCCATATGGGAACAGGTTTGTCTTTGTCATAATAATGCTTAATTATATTATTTTTTCCATAATCTCTTGCAATGTTTCCGTATATTTTATTGCGCATGGACATTTTTTTGGTGATAGCTGTCTTGTATTTTTTGCTGTTAAAAGGATAAGATTTATAGTTGTTCATTAACTTTGTGTAAACATCAACAAATCTATCACTATTAACCTCGTTTAGAATTATTTCTAACGAATAGTTTTTTATTGTTGTTTCTAAAAACATAATTTGTGGATAAAATATGGATTTAATTTTCATATCAAAATCATACACTGCTTTTATCTGTTTGAAATCAGTGTATAAAAGTATTTGATTTGGAAATCCACAATAGCGATACCCTTTGTATCCATGATAATATCCCATATTTCTTAATTGTCTTTTTTGAAGACTGCCATATATATTTATTTTCTTTTCATCACGCATATATGCCATGAGCGAATTTATGCTTTTAGGTTTCATGTACAACACTCCGTATGTGAACTATTTTGCAAACTTATCGTATTTTTCTACATTTTAGTATATTATATCTCAGATTGTTCCAAGATACAAGTCAAAAGTGTATTTATTATAAATAGTAAAAATATAGAAGATTATAATTGCTAAATAAGTTGTAAGTCTCCATAACTGATATGTTGTGTAATAGATAATTGAATTTTTTGAGCCGATTGCCGTTAAAGTTTACTTATTCTTCCCAAAACAATTCGTCAAGGGTTTTGTCAAGCGCTTTACATATTGCTATGCAAAGGTTAATTGTGGGATTGTAGTCGCCCTTTTCAATTGCGCTTATTGTCTGTCTTGACACCTTTACAAGTTCCGCAAGCTGTTGCTGTGATAAATCCTTTGCGGCACGGGCGCTTTTTAATCTTAAATTCTTCATTCTTCAACTGCCTTTTTGTCAATTATTGTTTTGATGACAACCATCACAAAAATACTTATTGCCCAAATCATTACAATGATAGGAATAATATCAAGATTTACTATTCCGTTTGTAACAAAGGTTTTTTCGCCGAAAGCAATTCCCAAATATTCTGCTCCCGCAATAAATGCCAAAACGCCTAAAAGACTCTTTCTGCCTTTATTTGATGTAAAATATGCGTCATTGAAAATGCTTATTCCAACGAATACGGCAGTTGAAAGAAACAGTCCTATGAACATTTGAACGCTGAGTTCAGCCCAATTAATCTCCAAAACATTAACTAAAGCGCAGGCAATTATGTACCCGATAAGCACAAAAAATGCCGATTTATAAGCCTTGCCCCGTGCAAGAACCTGTCGTTCATCGTATTCTGTGTAAGTGTTCTTTTTCCTTTTAATGTTTGCAATAATGAGCGTTACGATAACTACGGCAATAAAACCGCAACAAAAACCAAGCACCCAATAGTATTTTTCTCCCATAATAACATCTCCCAAATAAATCAGCCAATTTGCAGATTTATTCGTCCAACCGATAATCCGCAAATAATATTAAAAAATTTTATGAGTTTAGATGTGAATACTTAAAAAATCCACAATGCGTACAAAAAGCTTTCTGTACCATTATAGTACATTAAAAGTTACTTATTGTCAAGTATATTTTACATAATTTCAAAAATACTTTCATTTGACTGTTTTGGAAAATTAAATCCGTTAAGAAACCTGTCAACTAAAACAAAACAAGACAAGCCCATATTTCAAAGCTTGCCTTGTGGAATTACTCACCGTCACGCTGTATTGTTTCATTAATAGCACGATTAACAAAGCCGTTCACGCTTTCGCCGTTCTTTTCTGCGTGGGCTTTGATAATATCCTTTCGACCTTTCGGCACAGCAACATTGATACGGTCATATGCTTTAGCGTTATATCGGTTGTTTGCCTCAATTCTCGCCCTACTGTTCTTATTTTCTGCCATTTCTTCACCGCATAAAATCTATTGACATCAAATTATTGTTGTTGTATAATATAGGTGAAAAGGAACGGTTTTAGCTGTTCCGCTTGCAAAACTAAATTATTGAAACAATAACCGTCTTGTATTGCCGTACAGGGCGGTTATTTCTTTATATTCTTAATGACTTCATTAAAAGCCACGAAAACAATTGCGAGAACAAATAAGTATGTAATCTCTGCCATTGGAATACACCCCCTTTCGCAAGGGAGCTGAAACAGCCGCCACCGTTCCTTTACAAATATTATTATAGCGTACCTCTTTACACTTAACAAGTACCAATATGCACAAATTATACGCTTAAACATTGTAGTATAATATAGTCACAGGATAAGGAAAGGGGAAAGCGATAATCAGTATGACCGCAAAGCAATTGCAGTATATGCAAGATAGATTGTACAAGAATAATATTAATCAGTTTGGATTTGGCAACGGTATTGTTTTCTAAACAACAATAAAAAGGTATCGGTCTTTTTAACCAATACCTTTTTATGGAGCTGATAACTATTCTGTGCATGGCGAGAGTGCATACCTCGCTTGTTGCTTGCGGTGCAAATTTTGAACGCTCATCAACGCTACGCCCTAAAAACGCTTTACTAAAGCGTTTTCTAAACGGGCTTTCGAATCCCGTTATCTTAATCTGAATCTGAAACAACAATAAAAAGGTATCGGTCTTTTTAACCAATACCCTTTTATGGAGCTGATAACGGGATTCGAACCCGTGACCTCGTCCTTACCAAGGACGCACTCTGCCTACTGAGCTATATCAGCATATTTAATTGTAAGGTTGCAACCTTTATAATGTCAATCTCGCAAAGTTTCGGACATTAACAGCCAAATCATTGATACAAAAAACAGTAAAAATGCGGCAATAACAAAATCAAAAACTAATTTTAATTTTTTACACGGTCGCAAAACCACGGTGATTATATCACAAAAACATCGTGATGTAAAGTGTCCACGAAGTATAATAACACATTTGCACGGTGATTTCAAATGTTTTTTTAAACTTTTTTGTAAAAAATACGAAAAGATTTGAAAAGCACTTGATTATAAGCCGTTTTGGTGCTATAATTTTCTTGTAAATAATGAAAGCTAAAGGAGTGGGCAACAAACCCGCTCCTTATTTATTAGTTTTCACATTGTTCCTCGGTGCGGTTTATCTGTCTGCAATATTTCGCACAGTGTATTTTTGCAGACAGGAAGGCAGTGAATTTATGGCAAAAAGCAAAGGCGGTGTAACCGTATCAAAAGTATGGGAGCTTTGTCAGCCGATTGTTGAAGGCTTCGGACTTTCACTTTGGGATGTGCGTTATGTCAAGGAAGGTGCAGACCGTTTTCTGCGTGTTTACATTGACAAGCCCGAAGGCATTGACATTAACGATTGCGAAAATGTTTCCCGTGCAATCAACGGTCCTCTTGATGAGCTTGATCCGATTGAGGAGGCGTACTGTCTTGAGGTCTGCTCTCCCGGAATTGAGCGTGAGCTTATCCGTGACGAACATTTTATGCAGTTCATCGGTGCGGATATTATGGTTAAGATGCTCCGCCCCATTGACGGCATAGGCAGAGAATTTAAAGGGGTTTTAAAGGATTATTCCGACGGCAAGGTCACAATTGAGGATCATAGCGGTGAGAATGAAATCACAATCAGCAAAAAGGACGCCGCATGGATTAAGCTTGACGATTTTGATTGATAATTGTAGTTTTAACATTGATTAAGCCGTAGGGGTAGTCTTGCGACCGCCGCCGGTGGCGGATAAAGGGAGCATAGCGCTGTCTGAAATAACGAGCAATAGGCAGTACATTTATGTACAACGCATTGCGACTATATTTCAGACGGGAGGTCATCATCCGCCCGCAAGTAATGGCGCAAAGATTTGGATAAATTTAAATTTTATAAATAAACCAAAGTCACCGTTATTTTGTAGGGGAGAACCGTGTTCTCCCGTTGTGTGCAAAGCACACGATTGAACGCATAGCGTTCAAAATAAACACACAACTTTCATCAAATCAAAAGTTTGACTTAAACAAATAATATCATAAAAGCGGGCGGATAATATCCGCCCCTACAGAAGATACACATAACATTTGTATATAACCGAAAAATAAGAAAAGGATGATTTGGAAAATGACTAACAAAGATTTATTTGAGGCATTGAGAACATTTGAAAAGGAAAAGGGCATTCCTATGGACTATATGCTTCAAAACATTGAAAAGGCAATTTCCGTTGCCTGCAAGAACTACTACGGCGGTAATGAAAATGTTGTATTCAAGGTTGATCCGGAAAAGAACAGCTTTGACGCAAAGCTTGTCAAAACAGTAGTTGACGAGGTTTTTGATCCTAACTTTGAGGTTACTGTTGAGGAGGCTCAGCAGATTAACAAGAGAAAGAAATTTGTTGTAGGCGATGAGATTGAAATTCCGATTGATCCCAAGCACCTCGGCTGGACATCTGTTTCTTCTGCAAGAAATGTTATCCGTCAGGGCATTCGTCAGGGCGAAAAGGGTCAGTCCCTTATTGAGTTTCAGAACAAGCTCGGCGAGATTGTTACGGCAACTGTTGAAAGAATCGATCCTAAGTCAGGCGTTGCAACAATTAAAATCGGCAAGAGCGAGGCTACTCTGCCAAAGAGCGAACAGCTCGGACATGACGACCTTAAAGAAGGCGACCACATTAAGGTTTACATTGCAGATGTCAAGGACAACGAAAGAGGTCCTCACGCAATCATCTCAAGAACACACCCCGGTCTTGTAAAGCGTTTGTTTGAACAGGAAGTTCCTGAAATCTATGACGGCGTTGTTGAAATAAAGTCAATCTCCCGTGAGGCAGGCAGTCGTACAAAGATGGCTGTTTACAGCTCAAATCCCGATGTTGACGCAATCGGTTCATGTATCGGCAACAAGGGCAGTCGTGTAAACAAAATTGTTGAGGAGCTTGGCGGTGAGAAAATCGACATTGTTCTTTACAGCGAAGATCCCGAAAAGTATATTTCAGCGGCTCTCTCTCCTGCAAGCGTTTGCAAGGTTGAAATTACGGATGAAGAAACAAAGAGCTGCCGTGTAACAGTTCCCGACGGTCAGCTTTCACTTGCTATCGGCAACAAGGGACAGAATGCCCGTCTTGCCGCAAGACTTACAGGCTGGAGAATTGACATCCGTCCCGAAAGCGGTTTCTACGGCGAAGATGAGGACGATGAACCAAAGGCTGACGAAAAGTCCGAAGATGTTCTCGACCTTGACGAAAGCACAGAAGGCGAAACAGTTGTTTCGGATGAGACAGAGGAATAATCAGATTAAACAGAGAGGGATTTTATGAAGCAAAGAAAAATGCCACTGCGTAAATGTACGGGTTGCGGAGAGATGAAAGAAAAGCGTGAGCTTATCCGTGTTGTCAAAGCACCCGACGCCAAAGATGAAAACGGTGAAATCATTGCAAAAGGCGAAATTTCGCTTGACCTCACAGGTCGCAAGGCAGGCAGGGGCGCATATGTGTGCAGGAATCTTGCCTGCTTTGAAAAGGCTCGCAAGGCACGCCGCTTTGAACGCTCGTTAAGCTGTAAAATCCCTGATGAAGTATATGAGCAGATGCAAAGTGAACTTGCCGCAGCAGACAGCAAGTAGGCGAAAGGATTTTTTATGAACGACAGGATTTTGTCGCTGCTTGGCATTTGCAAGAGGGCAGGCAAGCTGATTACAGGTGCCGACACGACGATTGACTCAATACGAAAAAATAAGGCAAAGCTTGTTATTTTTGCAAATGATTTTTCAAAGAGCAGTAAGAAAAGCGTGCAGACAGCCGCTGATGAATGCAATGTGAAAACATTGACAATGAACCGAAGCAAAGAAGAAATCGGATTTGCTCTCGGAAAAATCTGCGGAGTTATGACAACCGAAGACAAAGGCTTTGCAGATAAGCTTGAACAGCTTATTGAAAACGAATTGGGAGGAGAATTGTATGATAAAATATAAGGTAAAGGACGCAGCAGCAGATCTCGGAGTTTCAAACAAGGAAATTATTGAGATTCTCGAAAAACATTGCGGTGTTACAAAGAAAACAATGACAACACTCGAGGAAAGCGAACTCGATGTGATTTTTGATGTAATCACAAAGAAGAACAAGGTTGAAAACTTTGACGAATACTTTGCGGCACGCAACAACAAGCTTGACAACGAAAGCAAGCCACAGCAGGAAGATAAGCCCGCAAAGCAGAATGCAAAGGCTGACAATCAGAAGAAAAAGACCGATAAAAACGACAAAAAGCCTAACAACAAGGATGCAAAGCCTGCATCAAAACAGGAAAAAGTTGAAGTTACTCAGGAAAAGAGTGTTGAGGAGTCTGCTCCCCGCAAGCGCAGAGTAATTGACACCCGTGCAACAAATGTTGATGTTGAGCGTTACAACCAGAAGTATGATGACCTTGCAAGCGACAGCTCAAAGGGCAGAAGCACGGACAACATCGTTAAAAAGCAGAAGTTCACAAACCGTACCCAGCGTCAGAAGGGCAGACGACAGAAGCGTGAAACAGAGCAGGAGCGTCTAAACCGTATTGCTCTTGAGCGTAAGCAGAAACCGATTACAGTTCAGATTCCTGACGAAATCGTAGTTTCGGAGCTTGCTCTCAGACTCAAGGCTACCGTTGCCGAGGTTGTTAAAAAGGCATTCCTTATGGGTACAATGGTAACGGCAACAGATACAATCGACTTTGACACAGCGTCACTTATCGCCATGGAATTTCATGCAAAGGTTGAAAAGGAAGTTGTTGTTACAATCGAAGAACAGATTATTGATGACAGCGAGGACGATGAGGCAAATCTCGTTGAAAGAGCTCCGGTTGTTGTTGTTATGGGTCATGTTGACCACGGTAAAACCTCAATTCTCGACGCTATCCGTCACGCAAATGTAACAGCAGGCGAGGCAGGCGGTATCACACAGCATATCGGTGCTTACAGAGTTATGGTAAACGGCAAGCCTGTTACATTCCTCGACACACCCGGACATGAGGCATTCACAACAATGCGTGCAAGAGGTGCTCAGGTTACCGATATTGCAATCCTCGTTGTAGCCGCCGATGACGGTATCATGCCGCAGACAGTTGAGGCTATCCACCATGCAAAAGCCGCAGGTGTATCTGTTATTGTTGCCATCAACAAAATGGATAAGGTCGGCGCAAATCCCGAAAATGTTAAACAGCAGCTCACAGAGTATGAACTTATTCCGGAGGAGTGGGGCGGCGATACACCGTGTATTCCTGTTTCCGCAAAGACAAAGGAAGGTCTTGACGATCTTCTTGAAATGGTTACTCTTGTTGCAGAGATGAAAGAACTCAAGGCTAACCCCGACAGAGCCGCAAAGGGTACTGTTATCGAGGCAAGACTTGACAAGGGCAGAGGTCCTATCGCAACCGTACTCGTTCAGAACGGTACACTTCACAAGGGCGATACAATCATCGCAGGCACTTGCGTCGGTCGTGTAAGAGTTATGACAAACGATAAGGGTGAAAGAGTTACCGAGGCAGGTCCTTCTGTTCCTGTTGAAATCACAGGTCTTGACGAAGTTCCGGTTGGCGGCGACATCTTTGACGCAGTTTCCGATGAGCGTCTTGCAAGAACTCTTGTTGACCAGAGAAAGGCCGCTAAGAAGGAAGAAATCTTCAACGCACAGACTAAGGTTACTCTTGACAATCTCTTTGACCAGATGAAACTCGGTGAAATCAAGGAACTTCAGATTATCGTTAAAGCCGATGTACAGGGTTCTGCCGAGGCTGTTAAGCAGTCACTTGAAAAGCTTTCAAATGACGAGGTAAGAGTAAATGTAATTCACAGCGCAGTAGGTGCAATCAACGAGTCCGATGTAATGCTCGCAGAGGCATCTAACGCAATTATCGTAGGATTCAATGTTCGTCCGGATGCGGTTGCCGCAGAAAATGCAGAGCGTTCGGGCGTAGATATGCGTCTTTACAGCATTATCTACGATTGTATAAACGAAATCGAATCTGCTATGAAGGGTATGCTTGCTCCCAAGACAAGAGAAGTTGTTCTCGGTATGGCTGAGTGCCGTAATGTTATCAAGATTAAGTCAGTCGGCACAATCGCAGGTTCATATGTTAAGAGCGGTAAGATTCAGCGTGGCGCAAGCGTAAGAGTTATCCGTGACGGTATCGTTATTGCAGATGACGCAATTGCATCTCTCCAGAGATTCAAGGACGCTGTCAAGGAAGTTAGCGAAGGCTACGAATGCGGTATCGGTCTTGAAAGATTCAACGACCTCAAAGAGGGCGATATGTTCGAGGTTTATACAATCGAAGAATACAGGGACTAACTTGCAGAATAAACGGCACAAATTTACCGTTATTTTGTAGGGGCGGTCATTGGGCGCCCGCAGGTAACGGCAGAAATTTTCTGATTAAATAAATACTGTATAGTTCAAGTCAGTAGCTGTAAAATAACAAAATATTTCATCAAAGCGGGCGGCCGATGACCGCCCCTACGGAAATAAGATAAAAGGATGTGATAGCATGGGAAGCCATAGAATTGAAAGAACAACAGAGGACATCAAAAGAGAGCTTACTGCTATTTTCAGAGAATTAAAAGACCCACGGGTTCAGCAGGCGTTTATCTCTATCGTAAGAGTTGAGGTTACAAACGACCTTTCATACTGCACGGTACAGGTCAGCGCAATTGAAGGTCTTGACAGAGCCAAAGAGGCTGTCAAGGGCTTGAAGTCTGCATCGGGCTTTATCAGACGAGAGCTTGGACACAGACTTCATCTTCGCCATGTTCCCGAACTCATTTTCCACGCAACAGACAGCATAGAATACAGCGCAAACATCAGCCGTATTCTCAACAGCCTTGACATTAAGGAAGACGAGGAAGAAAATGATGAATCTGTATGAGGTTGCCCGTTTTCTTGAGGCACACGATAATTACGATATTCTGACTCACGCTTATCCTGACGGTGACACCCTCGGCAGCGGATTTGCGCTCTGCCTTGCGCTCTGCCAAATCGGCAAAAAAGCAAGAGTTATCACAACAGGTGTTCCGACAAAATTTGCCTATCTTCAAAAAAATATCGAAGAAGAAGATTTTACAACCGAAACAGTTGTCAGCGTTGATGTTGCGGCTGACAGCCTTCTCGGTTCAAATATGGGCAAATATATCGGCAAGGTTGATTTGTGCATTGACCACCACGGTTCAAACACATTTACCGCTAAGGAAAAGTTTGTTGACAAATATGCGGCGGCAAACTGCGAAATTCTCTACAAGCTGTTCCTCAGAATGCACATCAACTTTACAAAGGACATTGCCGACTGCCTCTACACAGGCATTTCAACCGACACCGGCTGTTTCAGATACACAAACACAACCGCCGAAACCATGCGTGTTGCCGCAAGTCTTATGGACTTTGGCTGTAACACCGCATACATAAACAAGGCGATGTTTGAAACAAAGTCGAAAAACAAAATTCAGCTTGAAAGAGCCGTTTATGACTCAATGACCTATTGTGCAGACGGCAGGTGCGCAATAATTTACACAACGCTTGATATGCTCAAAAAGCTCAACACGGGTGATGACGAAATGGAGGGACTTGCCTCTATTCCTCGTCAGATTGAGGGGGTTCTCATCGGAATTACAATGCGTGAAAAAGAGGGCGGATTCTTCAAGATTTCCGTTCGTACAAACAATAATATCAATGCCTCGGATTTCTGTTCGCAGTTCGGAGGCGGCGGTCATCCTGCGGCGGCAGGCTGCTCAATTGAGGGCGACCTTGAAACCGTAAAGACAACGCTTGAAAAAGCTGCGGAGAAGTTTTTATCATGAGCAATCTTAACGGTGTTCTGCTGATTGACAAGCCGAAGGAATTCACCTCGTTTGATGTTATTGCCGTTGTCCGCAGACTGACAGGACAGAAAAAGCTCGGTCACACGGGAACACTTGATCCGAACGCAACGGGCGTTCTGCCTGTTTTGCTCGGAACTGCAACCAAAACGCAGGATTTGATTCTCAATCACGACAAGTCATACACGGCAGAATTTCAGCTTGGCAAAACCACCGACACCCTCGACATCTGGGGTACGGTGACGGGAGAATGCGAAGCCTCGGTTACAGAGGAGCAGATTCGCAGAGTAATTCCCAATTTCACGGGCGAAATTGAGCAGATTCCGCCGATGTACTCTGCCGTACAAAAGAACGGTCAAAGGCTTTATGACCTTGCAAGACAGGGAATCGAGGTTGAGCGTGAGAGCCGAAAGGTTACTGTCTATTCTCTTTCGCTTGCGAATTTTGACGAAAAAACGCAGACAGGCACGCTTGAAATTTCCTGTTCAAAGGGTACTTATGTACGCACGATAATTGATGACATCGGCAGGGTTCTCGGTGTCGGTGCGGTTATGACGGCACTTTGCAGAACCTCGGCATGCGGATTTTCGCTTGACGAATGCATAACGCTTGACGAGCTGAAAAGCATTTGCGAAAACGGAAATGTTGAAGAAAAACTGCGTTCCGTTGAAAGTCTGTTTATGAGTTTGGGCTATCTTGCCGTATCGCCTGCGCAGGCAAAACGGTTTGCAAACGGCGGTGCGTTGAGTGCCGACAGAACATATCTTGCCAAGTCGGGGTACGAGAACGGTCAGCTTTTCAGAATGAAAACCCATGATGGTGATTTTTTAGGCATAGGCATTGCCGACAAGCCGAATAATCTCATCAAAATATATTTTCAAAACTGCAGGTAGCGTGTCGCTACGCCCAATTCGTGAAGACAGTTTGCGATAGTTCAAGCATTATTACCCGAGCGTTGCTTTTAAATTCAAAATGATAAATTGCAGGTAGCGTGTCGCTACGCCCAATTCGTAAAGACAGTTTGCTATAGTTCAAGCATTATCGCCCGAGCGTTGCTTTTAAATTGAAAGTTGAAAATTGAAAATGGAAAATTGCGGTCGGCGGTGAGCCACCGTTGCCTGTTCGTGAAGACAGTTTGCGATAGTTCAAGCATTATCACCCGAGCGTTGCTTTTAAATTGAAAGTTGAAAATTGCGGTCGGCGGTGAGCCGTGTCCTTCCGTCTGAAATACAGCCGCCATTTCCTTACCGAATGGTTATAACAAAAACATTTCTTGTGTTAAAGTCCGTAAATAATTACACAAATCTTTTACAAACAAATACATATCCTAAAAAATGAAACAGCCTTCTGAAATAGACTCGGAAAGCTGTTTTTTTTAATCTACATTAACTTTTATTTAATTATCTCATACGAAAAGCCGTTATCTTTTGCGTAACTTTCGGCGACAGAACCCTTTTTGCAATACATTTTAAAGTCTTGAATCTTAACTTTTTTATAATTATCGTCAGTATTAAAGCCAAGACCGCAGTCGTCCATTTCCTTTACGGAATCGGGAACGGTTATCTTTTTAAGCTTTGAATCGCCTATAAAAGCATCGCTGCCGATTACTTCTACGCTGTTCGGAATTTCTACTGCAACAACATCATCGCTGTAGCAGAAAGCGTAACTTCCGATAATCTTAACGGTATCAGGAATTACAATCGTAATCTCTTTGTCCGGAACATAAACTGTTATATATTCAACTTCAACAACCTTTTTGCCGTTCAGCTCCGACGGAATGTTGATTGTAAATTTCTTTTCGTCACTGTTTATGTAGCTTTCATAGAACTCATACTCTGCGCCCGTAATTACGATGCCGTCATAATTATCGCTCTCTCTGTATCTCAGATGAGTATTTTCATCGACCTTATCGTAAGCGTCAGGATCTTCTGTCGGGGCGGTAGTATCTTGTTGAAATTCATCAGAAACATAGCTTGACGCTGCGTCAAAAGCACTGTCGGCATATTCATTCGCCATATCCATAAACTTTGGCAGTAAATTGCAAATCAAAATAGCTGTGACAACTATTATAAGTATAATTATACCGCTGATAACGCTTATTATTATAGCGGCGGTTTTTTTGCTGTTCGGAGCACTTGAAAACTGCTGACCGCTGCCATTATGTGAATTTGTGAACTGCTGTCCGTAGCTTGTGCCGTTTTGATTAGGATTACCGTATCCGTTGTTGTATCCCTGACCATACTGCTGATTATTATTTTGGTTCACCTGATCGTAGCTCTGATTCTCTGTGTTATAGTCATAATTCGGCTGTTCTGGTGTCGGATTTTGACCAAACGAATCAACGCTGTTTGCTGTATTTTCCTGTGTGTTGTTCTGAGTGAGAGGTGATCCGCAGTTTTCGCAGAACTTACCGTCAGACTCATGACCGCATACGGGACATTTCATATTGTTTACTCCTCCGGTTTGTAATTGTGAAATTGTGTCTGCTTATTATAGCAGAAAAAGCAAAATATTGCAAATACTTATTTACTAAGTTCTTTTTCGATTATTTCTGCCGCTTCGTCAAGATAGTTTCCTTCAAAAAATTCAATCTTTCCCTCGTCAACACATTTTGCGAGTTCGGGATCAATCGGAAGCTTTGCAAGTACCTGAGTATCATATTCCTTTGCAATCCCGTCAATATGGCTGTCACCGAAAATGCTGTGTTTCTTTCCGCAATCGGGACACATAAACCAGCTCATATTTTCAACAAGACCTAAAATCGGCACATTCATCATCTTTGCCATTTTAACAGCCTTTTGAACTATCATTGAAACGAGCTCCTGCGGCGATGCAACAATAACAATGCCGTCAATCGGCAAGCTTTGGAACACAGTGAGCGGAACATCTCCTGTTCCCGGAGGCATATCAACAAACATATAATCGACATCCTCCCAGATAACATCCTTCCAAAACTGCTTTACCGTGCCTGTAATAACAGGCGAACGCCAAACTACGGGGTCGGTTTCGTGTTCAAGAAGAAGGTTTACGGAAATCATCTTAATTCCCGTTTCGGTAACAACAGGAAAAATCCCCTCACCGTTGCCTCTGCATCTCTCATGTACTCCGAATGCCTTTGGAATTGACGGACCTGTTATATCGGCGTCAAGAACAGCCGTCTTTTTGCCTAGTCTGTTAAATGTTACGGCAAGCATTGAGGTTACAAGGCTCTTGCCAACTCCGCCCTTGCCCGACACAACGCCGATTACTTTTTTTACACTGCTGTATTTATTGAGTTCCTCGTGCAAATCCTGAGCTTTACTTTTGCAGTCCGAAGAACAGCTTGAACAATCGTGGGTACAACCCATTCAAAACATCTCCAATTTCATAATCTATAATTTCATTTTTAAGTTATTAAAAGAAAACAATCAGTTTTCTTCAACATACGGCTCATCGCCGTTATCGCTCTGTGCCTGAGTCGGCTGTAGGTCTTCGGATACCTGTGACGATTCGGAGGTGCTGATATCACTGCTCTGCGGCGGCTCTGTTTCAGGCACATACTCCGTCTGCGGTTCTGTCTGCACGGGGGCTTCTGTTTCAGGCTCATACTCCGTTTCGGGTTCGTATGTCGGCTCTTCCGTGTAGACGGGAACATAGTTATCGTCACCGTATTCGGTTGTCGGCTGTTCCGTTGTCACCTGCTCTGTTGACGGTGATGTTGTGACTTTTTCGTCTTTTTTTTGCGAGCTGCACTGCGTAAACGCAAAAACAACAGCAATTATAAGGCAGATTACCGCCGCAATCGTAAGGATAACAGCCATATTACGGCTTGTTCTCTTCTTCTTTTTCACAACCTTTTTACGCTCCGGGCGGATTGTTGACTTGGTATAGTAGTTGCCCCTGTCGTCAGCCGAAAGGTCATACTGAAAATCCATTGTTGCCTTTGACACCTGTTCTCCGGTCTGTGAATCAAAATTGTCACCGTAATCGGGAGCCTGTGCAATGTCATCTCTTTCCGACGGCATTTTTACAGGTGTTGCCATATCGTCATCAAAGTCAATCTCAGGCATATGAACGGCATCTTCGTCATAATCCGACGGAAACATTATATCCTCGCCAAAGCTGTCGCCGTAATCCTCAACAGGCTTTTTTGCAGGGTTGCTTCTCCTTGTTGGAAAAGCGACCTCGTCATCAAAGTTGTCAGGCTCATAATCCCTGCTTTTATTATATTTATTGTTATCGTCCATTATGTAATTCTCCCTTAAAAGAAAATTTTTCAAACAGAAACACGGCACTTTTCATTACACGCACCCTGTACCAAAATAATAAAACAGCCGTGGGATTTTGTCAACTGAATATTAGCACTATTAGCTTAAGAGCGTATTTTTTCCGTTACACAGACTTTTGGCACATACAAAAAGTACCCGCACAAGCCGTGTGGGTACCTGTTGTTTAAAATTTGTTTTACAGATCAAGCCTCTTCGCCGTTGTCGGTTTCATCGGTTGATTCGCTTTCGGAAGCGTCTTCCGATGCTTCATCTGTTTCCTCAAAGCTTGTGTCCTCGGCATTTTCATCATCTGCAAGATCAGCCTCAATACCGCCCTGAACATGCTCGCTTGTTTCATCCTCGACAGCATCTTCTCTCGCAAGCTCAAAACCGCTTAAGAATGAATAAGGAATACCATAGCCGAGTGCGATACTTGCAAGCGTTACGATAACACTAAGACCCGAACCGCTTGCGTTTGCAAACACGCTGTTAAGCGGAAGTCCGGGAGCAAGCGACGCAATGATTATGTAGAGTGAAGGAAGTACCATTACAATGAGAGTTACAAGTGAAAAACGCTTTACCGCTTTGCCGTCACCGACGCGGGTTGCATAGAATACAAGCAGACCGAACACAGCGTAAACGAGAATCGGGATAATTGAACCGATCGGCTGTGAAAGAGCTGACGCGTACTGTGAAAAGAAATGTGCGCAAACGATAAATGCAACAATCAGGAATGCTGAGAAAAACAGATTGACTGTATCTCTTTTAGTAGGTTTTTTCATAATATGTCCTCCGTACATACGATATTAGTTTGATTTTAACATTGCAATGTGACAGTTTTGTGAACAAAACCATGATATATATATTTAAATAACACGAACATAGTGTTAAAACGGCAAAATCCAATTTTGTTTGACAAAATCTGCAAGGAAGTCTATCATAAATCATATAAGGGATTATGCAACCGATTTTTACATAAAGTGTAAAATCAGGTTGGTAGAAATTGCGTTACATATGAAATATACTTAAATCAGGAGGTATGAAAAGTATGATTGGTATGAATTTGAAGTATCTTCGGAAAAAGTACGGCTATTCACAAGAAGACCTTGCCGAAAAGCTTGAGGTTTCAAGACAGTCTGTTGCAAAATGGGAAAATGAAGAATCTATTCCCGATGTTGAAAAATGCGTGACGATGGCGCAGATTTTTGAAACTACGGTAGAAATGCTTCTTGTGTGTCCTTTTTACGAGGAAGAATCTGACGCACTTACTCCCGACGGTGACGGAAAGTACATTTTCGGCATTGTTAAGGTCAGCGAAAGAGGACAGATTACGCTTCCGAAACACGCAAGAAAAGTTTTCGGAATTGAAGCAGGCGACAGGCTTCTGGTTCTTGGTGACGAGAAAAAAGGTATGGCACTTGCAAAAATAAAAAATCCCTTTGATAAGTTAATGAAGTAAAATTTGACTTGAATCCCTTTTATCCTGAATTGAGGAGAAAATATGTACGCAATAAAAACAGAAAAACTCACAAAAAAATATAAGGAAAAAACGGCTGTTTCCAACCTTGACCTAAAAATTAACGAGGGCGAAATGTATGGCTTGCTCGGAGTCAACGGTGCAGGAAAAACAACAACAATGAAAATGCTCACAACGCTTATTATGCCGACATCGGGTGACGCCGAACTTCTCGGTCACAGCATAAAAACCGACAGGGCAGCTGTTAAGCAGATTATCGGAATTTCACCGCAGGAAAGTGCGGCGGCAATGAACCTTACCGCAAGAGAAAATCTTGAACTTATGGCAGAGGTTTACGGCTTTTCAAAGAAAGATGCCAAAGCCAAGGCAAGCGATATTATTGAACGCTTTTCCATGCAGGAATTTGAAAACCGCAGGGCTAAAAGGCTGTCGGGCGGCGAGGTCAGAAGACTGAGCATTGCAATGGCACTTATCTCAGAGCCGAAAATTCTTTTTCTTGACGAACCCACGCTCGGACTTGATGTAATTGCAAGACACAGCCTTTGGGTTGAGATTGAAAAGCTCAAGGGTAAAATCACCGTTATTCTCACAACGCACTACCTCGAAGAGGCTGTTGCACTCTGCGACAGAATCGGAATTATGGCTCACAGCAAATTTATGGCAGAGGGTACTGCCGATGAGCTTGTTGCCCTTTCGGGTGAAAAAGATTTTGAGTCGGCTTTTGTTAAGCTGACAAACGGAGGTGCGCTGTAATGAGATTGTCTGCGTTCACCTCACGAAACACAAAGGAAATTCTCCGTGATCCGCTGACATTCTGTTTCGGACTCGGATTTCCCGTTGTACTTCTTCTTTTGTTGTCGGCAATCAATTCGGCAATCCCCGAACAGGCTCAAATGACAATGTTCAACATCGACAAGCTGACGCCCGGTATTACGGTTTTCGGAATGAGCTTTATCTCGCTGTTCTCGTCAATGCTCATTGCAAAGGACAGAACTACAAGCTTTATGATGAGATTGTTCACATCTCCGCTCAAGGCTCATGAATTTATTATCGGCTACACACTTCCGCTTTTGCCAATGGCAATTTTGCAGAGTGCCGTATGCGTTGTTGTTGCGTTCTTCCTCGGGCTTGATGTCAGCGTAAACATTTTACTTATGCTTGCGGTCAACATTCCGATTGCAGTTGTGTTTATCTCGCTCGGACTTCTGCTCGGCACGCTTCTGAATGAAAAGGCTGTCGGCGGAATCTGCGGTGCATTGCTCACAAACCTTTCTGCGTGGTTCTCAAACATTTGGTTTGACACCGCAATGATCGGCGGTTGGTTCAAAAACCTTGCAAACGCACTCCCGTTTGCTCATGCAGTTAATGCGGCAAGAGATACAATTTCGGGCAATTATTCTGATATTATGCCCGAGCTTCTCCCCGTCTGCGGATATGCGGTTGTGTTGCTTGTTTTAGCTGCGGTCGTCTTTTCCGTTATGATGAAAAGGAATAAATAATTGATGAATTCAAACGGTAAAGCCTTGTTAAAAGAAAACAAAAGATATTATCTTCTCGACTCCCTGCGTGGAATTTCAATCATCAGTATGATTGCGTTTCACCTGTGTTACGACCTGTTTATGATATACGGCATTAACACAAACTGGTATTTTTATCCCATAACTGCGGTCTGGGAACGCAGTATCTGCGTGGTGTTCATACTTGTTTCTGGAATATGCCTTAACTTTTCGGGAAACGGCATAAAAAGAGGTATTCTTTTGAATCTTGCGGGCTTTGCCGTTACCTGCGTTACTGTGATTGCCGAACCGAATCAGGCGGTGTGGTTCGGTGTGCTGAATCTGATAGGCTGTTCAATGATGATTGTTTCCGTTCTGTCGGATAATCTCAAAAAAATTCGCCCCCTGTCGGGAGCGTTGATTTCATTTTTGCTGTATGCGGTTTCGTATGATGTGCCAAAAGGCTATGTCGGACTTTTCGGGCTGGATATCGTAAAATTGCCCGATTTTCTCTATTCGTGCAAATACCTTGCGTTTCTGGGATTTCCGTCTTCGGACTTTTTTTCAACAGACTTTTTTCCGCTCATTCCGTGGATTTTCCTCTTTGCGGCAGGCTTTTATCTCTGGAATTTCATTGTTGAAAAAAATCTTACGAAATACTTTGAATTAAAAATCCCCGTGCTTGATAAAATCGGCAGATACAGCCTGTGGATTTATTTAGCACACCAACCGATTATTATGGGCATTTTGATGTTGGCAATGCAACCGCGTTAATTGAAAATTGAAAATTTCTATAGCGGTAAACTCCGTTCGCCAATCACTTTGATTGCAAATCCAAACGCCTGTGCTTGCAGCAGATTTTGAGAGCATAACGGCTG